>Ga0308159_1000179_pt1 | contig 205117 bp, 168 predicted proteins | sample PhyCR1_FD_201040 | JGI IMG/M metagenome (GOLD analysis project Ga0308159, IMG submission 201040) | Phyllosphere microbial communities from UC Gill Tract Community Farm, Albany, California, United States - DLSLC.R1 | ecosystem: Host-associated > Plants > Phyllosphere > Unclassified | place...
ATTTTTACCATATAAGGCATTGAAGGAAATGTAAGAATAACGTTATATAAATGAAAACTTAAAATTCGTTCAAACGCTTAACTTATATGAGTCTTATATTCCTTATATGGTGAATAACATAGGCATTAAAGAAAATTTTGATTGTAGGGATAAGAAGTTTAGGAAGGCGACTCACAACAATCATACTTTACATAAAATATATTAGCCATCAACTTATATTTTCTAAAATCTCATCCAAAAAAAATAATCTATATATTTAACTATAAATCATCTCTTTTAAAATACATCCCTTATTAATTTAATCAAAAAGGAATGTTATTAACCAGAAACTATTTAAAGGATTTAGTCTACAGAGTAAATGGAGCGGCCATTGAAGTGCACAAAACATTAGGCCCTGGTTTGTTAGAATGTACTTATCATAAATGTATGATTCACGAATTGAAATTGAGGAATATAAATTTCAAGTCGGAGTTAGTTATTCCAATAGATTATAAAGGATTTGAGATTGATGCGCAATTAAAATGCGATCTGCTTATTGAAGATGTTTTAGTTGTCGAACTCAAGTCTGTAGCCTGTGTAGCCCCCATTCATGTAGCACAACTTTTAACTTATATGAAACTATTATCTTCCCCAATAGGACTGATGATCAACTTCAATTGTACACATATCTTTAGTGAAGGGCAAAAAACATATGTAAATGAAACATATGAATCAATTTATTAATATATTTTTGCATCCAGCCGATACGATATTAAATCGGATCAAGGTTGTCGTTGAAATGATTGATATAGGTAACGAATAAAATCGAAACATGCAAAATCTTGCCCCAATAGCCCTTTTTGTTTACAATCGTCCACAGCATACCGAAAGGACACTAAAGTTTTTGCAACAAAATGAACTTGCCATTGAAAGTAGATTATTCATCTTTTCTGACGGAGCAAAAACAGCTCAGGATGGAGAAAAGGTAGCAGAAGTAAGGTCTATTATAAAAAAGATTGATGGCTTTAAATCGGTTAAGGTTTTTGAAAAAAAAGAAAACTCAGGCTTAGCCAATTCCGTTATTGCAGGCGTAACTAAATTAATTACCGATTACGGACAAGTTATCGTTTTTGAAGATGATTTAGTCACCTCTCCGCATACACTTACCTATTTTAATGAGGCGTTAAATCGTTACCGCAATGTAGAAAAGGTAATGCATGTTGGGGCTTATATGTATCCTTTAAAGACAAATGACCTTCCACAGTCCTTTTTTTTTAGGGCAGCCACAAGTTGGGGCTGGGCAACATGGGAGCGTGCTTGGAAAAATTTTGAACCAGACATTGATACGCTAATCAGTAAGTTCGATCATCAAAAAAAGGCCGCTTTTTCTATCGACAAAACAATGAACTTTTGGAAGCAAATGCAGGAGTTTAAAAAGGGCAAAAATAACAGTTGGGCTATTCGATGGTATGCTTCTATATTTTTAAAGAATGGCTTAACATTAAACCCGTCACAATCACTGGTTAACAATATCGGGCATGATGGTACCGGTGTACATTCAGGCATCAATGATATCTATAATGTGGTGATCAATCCTAAACCGATAACGGAATTTCCAGATATTATTCAAGAAGATAAAAAAGCCTACCAAGTCATTAAAAGTTTTTTAGCGAACAGAAAAGGAAATCTAATGATCAGGGTAAGACGCTTTGTGAAAGAGAAGTTAGCCCAATATTTTTCCCGCTAACAAAATATTTCTTTGTATTTTGGATGAATCAAACTATACATCATGAGGTTTTTTTTATCCATACTTTTAATTGTCTCTTTAAATACTTTCGCTCAAAATCCTCCCAAACCTTACGGCGCTTTGCCATCACAAAGGCAACTGGCGTGGCATGATGTAGAAATTTATGGCATAATGCATTTTACGCCTACTACTTTTGAAAATAAGGAATGGGGCTATGGAGATGCCGATCCTAAAATTTTTAATCCAACAAATTTTAATGCATCACAGATTATTAAAGCCGCAAAGGCCGGTGGATTAAAGGGTATTGTTTTAGTAGCGAAGCACCATGATGGTTTTGCACTTTGGCCTACGCAAACAACAGATTACAACATTACTAAAAGTCCGTTTAGAAATGGCAAGGGTGATTTAGTTAAGGAAATAGAGCAGGCTGTGCGTAAAAATGGATTGAAATTTGGGGTTTACTGTTCACCTTGGGATAGAAATAATGCGCTATATGGAACCGACAAATATTTAGCTATTTATCAATCACAGCTGAAAGAATTATATTCTAATTACGGAGAGATTTTTATGAGCTGGCATGACGGTGCAAACGGTGGCGATGGCTTTTATGGAGGCGCAAGAGAGAAAAGATCTATTGATAATACCACTTATTATGATTGGAAAAATACTTGGAGCATTACCAGAAAAATGCAACCTATGGCTAATATTTTCAGTGATATAGGTTTAGATGTTCGATGGGTTGGAAATGAAGATGGTCATGCCGCAGAAACCAGTTGGGCAACTTTTACGCCGATGGCACCCGATGGAAAAAATGAAGCTGTTCCTGGACAAGCGAATTATCCACAAAGTCCGGAAGGAATTAGAAATGGTAAGTTCTGGATGCCTGCAGAATGTGATGTCCCTTTGCGTCAGGGATGGTTTTATCATCCTAAAGAAAAGCCAAAAACACCAGAAATGCTATTTGATTTATATTTGAAAAGTGTCGGTCGTGGTGCAGGTTTGGATTTAGGCCTGGCGCCAGATCCCAGAGGCCAGTTACATGATGACGATGTTGCTGCTTTAAAAGGGTTTGGAGATATGGTTCGAAATACATTTGCTACCAATTTGGCTAAAAATGCAAGTATTAAAGCAAGCAATGTACGTGGAAAAAAATTCAACCAATCCCTTCTTATTGACGGAAATAAACAAAGTTATTGGGCTACAAGTGATAATATTCATACGGCAAGTTTAGCGTTTAACTTAAAAGCCAAACAAACTTTTGACATCATTAGTCTGCAAGAATTTATTCCGCTAGGACAAAGAATTGAAGCGTACAACATTGAAATTTTTGAAAACAACCGTTGGAGAAAAATTTTTGACGGTACCAGTGTTGGTGCAAAACGATTAATTAAACTCGATCAACCTGTTAGTGCAAATAAAGTAAGAATCAATATTACGAAATCTCCGGTCTGTATTGCCTTAAGTGAAATAGGGTTATATAAGAAGGCTTTATAGTTCCTTTTTAGCTTGAAGAATGATATAGGGAGATAGACTTTTGCTCTCGAAAGGAATAATTTTAGTTAATATTTTACCTGTTAACCAAACTATTTTTTTGAACAACCTTACCGTGGCAGGTTTTTGATTTTCATTTTCAAGCCATACGCTAAAACGGCCGAAATAACCTGATTCAACATTTTTTAGTCCTGCATTTTCACAAATCGATTTTAGCAATTGTGGGTTCATACTATTGATATTGTGTTTATCATAGTTTTCCTTATCGAAGTTTTTTTGGAACCAGCCATTTACCGCATTAAAGTTTGGCAAGGTAATAAATAGTATACCACCAGGTTTAACAAAATTAATATGACGATTAATGATATCAGCAGTATCATTAAAGTGTTCGATTAAACCACAGCTTAAAACCAAATCATATTGTTGTTCAGGATGATAACTAAACAAATCTGTTTCGATAATCTGAATATCTTTTTCTGCTAAACCATTTTTTTTCAACAGTTCATTAACTACGGGCGGATGAACGAAATAATCTAAAAGTGTAACTTCCAATTTCAAATATTTCTTTAAAAATACAGCATAATAACCTGGAAAGCCTCCCAGTTCAATGGCTGTTGACACTTGGTTTTCCTCAACAATTTCTGTCAATTGGCGATGAAATAAATAATTTTCAGGTAGCTGTACCGCAAGTCCTTTTTTACTTTCCCAATAATTTACCCAAAAAGCCCTGTCAGTTAATAAATTTGCCATATTTTAAATAATTCCACGCCAAAGAAACGGAAAAAGAACAGTAAAATCTAAAGGTAGTATTGCCAAGTTGATTATTGCTAAATTGTGATCTAACATTTGTAGGCAATAAAACAATTCAGCAGTATAATATTAGTCTATTCAAATCCTCCGATATTTTTATAGCAAATTTCCAGATCTTGCTATTTTAACTAAATACTATTGTTCGCACATAGGGCGTTAAAGGATATGAATCAAAGTAAATTTGATTTGTATATATATAACTAACGAAGCAGCAGAAAAACAATTGCCGCAAGCACTTTAAAAGATTCATTACCTTTCAATTAAAATGCAATAAAAATATAAGGATGAAATTGCATAACAGATTTTATATTCATAAACAATAAAATGTATTTTTGATCGATTTGAAAGTTCTACACCTAAATACCTACGATGGAAATGGCGGAGCGGGAAGAGCCTGTTTACGTTTGAGTGATGCACTACAAGCAAGTGGTATTGATTCGGAGGTCTTAGTCTATTATAAATTTGGTCAGAATCCAAAAATTGATACCTTTTCAGTTTCTCCTATCCAAAAAGCCAAGGCAGTTTATAATATCATTTCTGAAAGATATTATGCAAAATGGTTAAGCAAATCGGTTAAAACACCTTTTAGCCTCCAATGGTTTGGTCGGTCAATTAAAAATCACCCAAAGGTGAAAAGCGCTGATATTATTCACCTCCATTGGATAAATCATGGTTTTCTTACACCCAAATTTCTAGCTGAACTGGATGAACTAGAGAAACCCATAGTATGGACTTTTCATGATAGCAATGCATTTACAGGTGGTTGTCATGTTCGATATGGATGCGAAAACTTTCACCAGCAATGTGGCAGTTGTCCAATTTTGAAAATAAGCAACCAAAACGATCTGTCGCATAAAACCTGGTTGCGTAAACAAAAAGCTTACAGGAAGTTGAATTTTCACATCGTAGCACCCAGCAATTGGATGGCTAAATCAGTAAAATTCAGCAGTTTATTAGCCACAAGAGAAATTGCCGTTATTCCAAATACCATAGAAACACAGATTTTTAAACCCTATCTCAAGTCTGAAGCAAAGAAAATTTTAAAAATCAATCCGGAAAAATTTGTCTTGATGAGTGGTTTCATGCCTTCAAAAAATGATAAACACAAAGGCACACCTTATTTAATCGAAGCCTTAGAGATTTTATCACGTCGCCCCGGCATCAAAAAAGAAAACTTTGAGTTGGTTATATTTGGTAATAAAGACAATGCAGAAATGCCAGATTTCCCCTTTAAAACCACGTTTTTAGGCACAATTAATAATGATGATCATTTGGCTAAATGTTATTCGGCTGCCGATGCTTTTATCACCCCTTCACTTGAAGATAATTTACCTAATACGGTAATGGAAAGTTTAGCCTGCGCCACCCCAGTAATTGCTTTTACCACAGGTGGAATTCCAGATATGGTAAAGCATATGCAAAATGGCTACCTGGCCGTTTATGAAGATCCTGAAGATTTAGCCAATGGAATGGAATGGTTATATCATCGCCCAAATAAAGAAGAGCTTCAAAAAGCAGCCAGACTTAGCATCCTGACTCATTTTTCGGAAGAGGTTATTGCTGCTGAACATATCCATTTGTATGAAACACTGATAGATTTACAACCGAAGTAAATTATGGAATTAGCCAATAACCACCTCAATAACATGAAAGCGTTAAAATTAGAGATTTTGCTCAGTGCTGTCAGTTGATTGTAGATGCGAAATGTTTTACCCGATGCCCGAACCCTTAAAATCAATGGATCAATATGCCTAAATTAACAGTAATAACCATTGTATATAACAACGTGCGGGATATTGAACGGACCATCAATTCTGTATTGAAGCAAACCTATAAAAATATTGAATACATTATAATTGATGGAAAATCGACAGATGGTACATTAGCGGTTATAGCGCAATTTAAAGAGCGGATCTCAAAAATTATATCTGAACCAGACAAAGGAATTTATGATGCCATGAACAAAGGCTTGGCCCTGGCAACTGGCGATTATATCTTATTTATGAATTCTGGAGATGAAATTTACGACGAGCAAACCGTAGAAGATGTTTTTGATTCCGCTCCTGGTGCCGATATTTATTATGGTGAAACAGAAATGTTCAACGATAACTGGGAAAGTTTAGGCCGCAGACGTCACGAAGCACCAGAAATTTTTAACTGGAAAAGTTTTCAGTTTGGAATGAATATTAGTCATCAGGCCATTTATGTGCGAAGAAGCATCACTGAACCTTATGATTTGAAATATAAGTACAGTTCTGATATCGACTGGATCATTAAATCAGCAAAGAAGGCATCTAATATTGTTAATGTACACCGTTATGTGGCCAAATACCTGGTTGGTGGCATGAGCAAGAAAAAACATCGTGAAAGCCTGAAAGAGCGATTTGAAATTTTTACAAAATATTATGGATTAATTCCAAACGTTTTAAACCATATTTTCATCGCAGGGAATTTAGCAATTTATTTCATAAAACACAGACGAACAAATGATTAACACTACTGTAGTATTGCAATATAATTAATATTGAAATTTATTATAGCTAATATTTTTAACATAGGAGGAATTAAAATTAGATTTCCTTACATTCTCTTCAATGCCTTATACAGTAAAAATGCAATGCTCCGCTTTATATCTTGATCACACAAGAAATATAAGGTTCATATAAGTTAAGCTTATAAATTTTGAGCATTGAAGAAAACATACTTTTTCTTATCTCTTCTTCAATGCTTATATGGTTAAAACAAAATACGCTTCAATAGCCTTAGTAAATCACTATACGAAAAGCATCTAATCTTAAATTTATAAAAACAAAGTTTCCTTCAATATTGTCTTAAATACATCACTTATTTAAAACAGAAAAGATTATGGGACAATTAAGTAACCGCACTATTGCTGTACTTTCAGAAAGCGGATTTGAAGAAGTTGAATTAACCGAACCAGTTAAAAGGTTAAAAGAAGAAGGCGCAACCGTTCACATCATCTCCTCAAAAAGCGGAAAAATCAAGGCTTGGGATCAGGATCATTGGTCAATAGAAGTTGATGTAGATAAAACCATTACAGAAGCAAATGCTGATGACTATAACGGCTTATTGTTGCCTGGAGGAGTGATCAATCCAGACGAGTTACGTGTAAACGAAGATGCTATTGCCTTTGTAAAATCATTTTTTGCAGCTGGCAAACCAGTAGCAGCCATCTGCCATGGCCCACAAACATTAATTAATGCAGAAGTGGTTGAAGGCAGAAAGCTAACTTCTGTAAAAAACATTTCAAAAGACTTAATTAATGCAGGTGCATTATGGAGCGATGAAGAAGTTGTGGTAGATCAAGGTTTGGTGACTAGCAGAACACCTGAAGATTTACCTGCTTTTAATGATAAGATTGTAGAAGAGTTTGCAGAAGGGGTACATGAGGGTCAGCACGCTTAAATGCTTTTAGACGCTCTTTCTAGATTCACTCAAAAGCGGTTGGTAAGTTTACCAGCCGTTTTTAGTTTTATAGCTTAACCTGCCTGATAATATTTTTGATATTCAGTTCTATAATATCAGTCATATTTTTACATTTTAAATAATTGTTATCCTTAAAATAATCGCTCATTCCTTGTTTTAAAATGGCAATATTTTCAGAAGTAGTTAATTCTTCTTTATTTGAAACATCCCGAAGGTCAGTTAAGCGGTGTCGCTCACTTCTTACCCGATGAACAATGGATGACCGTTCTTCCTGCTGATATTGCAATACTGTTTTTTCAGTAAGCTGCTCCATGCTCATTTTTACGTAAGGTAAGTTCTCCTTAAAAAACTGTGGCAAATATACTTTCAAATTACCTTCATAAAATTGCTGATCAAAATCAATCGCCCTGATTCTAAATTGAATATCATCAAAATCAGGTGTAATCTGCACTACAAAATTATATGCCCTCATATCTCCAAGAAGCATAATTAAGCACCGTTCATTAAACTTTACAAATTCTTTTGCAATACGTGTTGGATTAAATTCCGGAGTATACAACTGGCCTTTCGTAAACACATCTCCAGGAATTCCGGCAATATGCTCTTCCACTAGTGTATCTCCATCTACCAGATAATTGACCTGATTTGGTGATAGAATTTCTTCCATTTCTAAGCCATAGATACGGGAGGCATCAGCTTTTTTAATATAGAAATAATCATAAACATCATTCAACCGATTTACAATTCTAATCCGGAAAGGATGGGTATTTCCAAAGGTGCAGTATTCAATTTTATCAATGTATTTATGTTCAACGATACGAAGATTTCCAGATGCCTTAAGGTTAGCATAAATTTCTTTCAAGCCACTATGTAAGGTCTCAATTAAATCCTGTGCATAAATTGGTCCTTCCCAAAGGGAGTCTTTCCCAAACTTATCCATTAAAGGGAAAGCCTCATTAAACTGCATTAAATCATGATAACTAATAGGCAGTTTAGCCTCCCGCTGATAACTGCGCAGATATTTCTGTAGAGCAGGTGTAACAGGGAATATTGGTTTCTTTTTCAGGATTTTTACGTCTTCGTTTTCCATTGTTAAGCAATGTACTATTTTAATAATTTAACCGCAAAGAAATTGAGGGAAGCACTAGTAATGCCAAGCCAAGAGTCTAATGATGTGCTTTTTGAATATTACGTTGCCTACATTGCAGTTGAAATTGCTAATTCTGATAATTAAACGGCAAGCCTGATAAATACCTGCTGATTCTACGATAAGGATAATCACCCGCCCCTTGCGCAGCAAACTGAACAATGATGGTATTGGTTTTCGGATCGATATAAAGTCTTTGCCCACGCATTCCTTCCGCTGCGAAATCGCCACACTCACCTACTTGCGGAATCCACCACAAGTAATGATGTGCTGACTTTTGCCAGCCTTTTGCGGATGCAGGTTTTTCGCTGCCTATACTGATCGATTTTTTTACCCAGTCTTCCGGCACGACCTGATGATGATGATATTTCCCATTGTTTAGATATAAACGACCAACCTTCGCTCAATCGATAGCGGTAACCTGAAAGCGACTAGCCGTATTAACTAAGCCCTCCTCATGATCTAAGCCCCAGGTAGCATTATTTTCAGCGCCTATTTGCTTCCACAATTTGTCTTCAGTGTATTGGGCTAACGTTTTTTTAGTTGCACGTACAATTACCCAACCCAGCAGAATCGGATCGATACTTTTATACTTCCATACTGTTCCGGGCTTATTCACCAGCTTTACATTCATCAGCTCCGCTTTCATATCATGCGTATAATAGTATTTTGCTTCATCAGAGAAAAAAGCTTTAACAACTCCACCAAATGCATCTTTAAATTCCAGCCCGGATTTCATGTCCAACAGATTTTTTAAGGTAATATTTTGAAAAGCCGGATTGGCCATTAATTCAGGAATATAATCTGTAACCTTTTGTGATAAACTCTTAATCACTCCATCTTCCATCGCCTGACCTAAAAGAACAGATACCATACTCTTGGCACCAGAAAAAACAGTGGTTAAAGTAGTATCACTATACCCCTCGCTATATTTTTCGTATAATATGCTATCGTTTCTAATTACGATAAAGGCATTTAATTTACCCCTTTTAAAATATTCAGTAAATGAAATGGATTGATGGTTGCCATCCCGAACCTGCAACGTATCAACATCCTTCCTCATTTTTTCTGCCCTAAAAAAATTAAATGCCGAATCGCTTTTGTGAATAATGGCTTGTGGAAAAGCTTTATAGGTCATTGCATCAGGTGTACGATACCACAACACCCTGGCTAAATAAGGTTGCCAGATGAATAAACTGGCAAATAACAAAATAATTAAGCTGATTAGATAAAGCAGGGCACGTTTAAAGGTTTTCATGGGATTCCATTAGACCAACAAATATAAAAGAATAGCTTCTGTTACCGTATTCCAACCTTAAAGAATTTGCAGTTTATGCTGAAGGCTTATACTTCCACCGTCGATGGCTCCATAACCAATAAGCTGGTTCTTCGCGGATGATTTCTTCTAAAAAACGCGTGTGCATTTCTGTAATCTCAAATTCACTTGTTTCAGCAGGATTTAAGCATAAAGGAACACAATCTACTTCATAATACCCTCGTCTTAGAACCCTTACCTTTAAGTAAAATATTGGCCTGTTTGTTTTTTTAGCAATTTTTTCAATCCCTAGCTGAATGGAAGCTTGCTGATGTAAAAAGGTGGTCCAGTAATGCGATTCATCCCTAGATGGTGCCTGGTCGTTCCCAAAACTGAACATGCTTGGCTTATCTTTAACCGCAGCTAAAGCCCTCATGGTTTGTCTCATAGCAACAAGCTTATTCCCGAAACGACTTCTTACCCCTTTAAACCAGTGATCAAAAACCGGATTACTCAAAGGCTTATAAATAGGATAATGTGCATAAGGGAAATTTAAACCAATACCTAGCGTACCCCATTCCCAATTTCCGTAATGTGCAGAACAAATGAGGATGCTTTCTCCACGCTTTAAATATGCCAAGGCAAGTTCCTTATTTTTAAAGACAAACCTTTTCTCAATCTCTGACTTTGAGATATGACTCATTTTTACCACTTCAAAAATCAGCGAAGCCAGATAACGATAATATTTCTTTTCAATGCTGATAATTTCCGCTGCTGTCCTTTCTGGCAAGGCATTCTGCAGGTTCTCGCGAACAACCTTTCTGCGATAACCAATAACCTGATAAAGCAATAAATAAACACCATCGGCCAGGAGATATAAAAAAGATAAAGGGAGTAAAGACAATACACCCAACAGCAATTTGCCTAAATGAGAAACGTACTTATTGATCACAGGAAATTAGTTAAAGTACAAAACTAAAAAGGGCATAAAAAATTTATGCCATGTAAGTGTTAGATTTAAATTATAGCTTTCAGTTTGAAATTTAGCTGACAAAAAATAACAAGCGTGATTAATTTTTACGATGTTATTTTATGCATTATTAAGTAATCATTAACATATTTTTATACATTTGTGCCATCATTGGGGGTGCCTTGTTTGTTATAAACACAAAAACGGGCTGAGATCATACCCATTTTATGGTGAAAGGTAAAAGGTAAATGGTAAAGGATTCTGCATGTTGCATAGACCTTAAGCCCTAAACATCTAAACCCTTAACCTTAAATGCACCTGATCCGGATAATGCCGGCGTAGGGATTGGAGTTATGGAAGTTTAACTGAAATTGGAAGTACCCCTATTTCCGATAGGTTTAACTAAAAACAAAATATTGAAAAATTTACTTTTTACAGCGCTTGTTGCAATGCTACCTTTTTTGGCATCAGCACAAAATTCTATTACCGGACAAGTAACAGACAACAATCAAAATGCTTTGCCTGGTGCAACCATTAAAGTTAAAAACCACAAAACTGCAGTACTTAGCGATGCCAATGGAAATTTCACACTAGGTAATCTACCCAATGGAAATTATACACTGGTGGTGAGCTATGTAGGTTACAAAACTCAGGAAAAGCTTGTCACGCTTTCTGGCAATACAGCTTTAAACTTCAGTTTAGTACAGCAAAACTTTCTGGCAGATGAGGTAATCGTTCGGGCTACCAGGGCAAATGAAAAATCGGCTACTACTTATAAAAATATCTCTAAAGGTGAGATTGAAGAAAATAACTTCGGACAGGATTTACCTTTTATTCTGCAGAACACACCTGGAGTAGTAGTTAATTCTGATGCTGGTGCAGGTGTCGGTTATACAGGAATCAGGATTCGCGGAAGTGACAATAGCCGGATCAATGTTACAGTTAACGGTATCCCGGTTAATGATAGTGAAAGCCAGGGAACCTTTTATGTTAACATGCCAGACTTTGCATCTTCGGTAGATAATATCCAGATTCAGCGTGGTGTAGGTACCTCTACAAATGGGGCTGGTGCTTTTGGTGCCAGTTTAAATATCCAGACTACGGCAAGCGAATTAGAGCCTTATGCAGAGATTAATAATACTTACGGAAGTTTTAATACCTGGAAAAATACAGTTAAAGTTGGAACAGGATTAATCAATAACCGCTTTAGTTTCGATGGCCGACTTTCAAGAATTAGTTCTGATGGATATGTTGACAGAGGGGCATCTTTATTGAAATCATACTTCATGTCTGGTGCCTATCATGGCAATAAGGATTTATTGAGAATAAATGTTTTCGCCGGCACAGAAAAAACATATCAGTCATGGAATGGTATCCCAGAATCAAGATTAAATAATGATGTTGCCGGGATGCAGGCTTATATAGAGCGAAATGGTTTAAATGCTGAAGATGCGGCAAACTTGCTAAATGCTGGCAGAACTTACAATAGCTTCTTGTACAATAACCAAACTGATAATTACAAACAAAACCATTACCAGTTGCTTTACGCAAGACAGTTTTCTGATCAATTTTCATTTAATGGAGCCCTGCATTACACTCAGGGAGAAGGTTATTATGAAGAATTCAGGGCTGATAATAAACTGAGTGATTATGGTTTAAATCCGGTTATCATTGGTCAAACAACCCTTACCAATACAGATTTAATCCGTCGCCGTTGGCTTGATAATGATTTTTATGGGGTTACTTATGCCTTCAACTACGTGCCACAAAAGAATTTAAACTTTACACTTGGTGGCGCATATAACGAATATAGAGGTGCGCATTTTGGTCAGGTTATATGGGCACAATATGCATCTAACGGAAATATCGACAGACATTATTATGATAATGAGGGCTTTAAAACCGACTTTAACCTCTACGGAAAGGTAAATTACAGCCCGATTGAACAGCTTAGTTTATTTGCTGATTTGCAATACCGCCGTGTTTATTATGATATCTCAGGAACGGAAAATAAATTGAACACCTTAGCCATCAATGATCAGTTAAACTTCTTCAATCCTAAATTCGGTGCAACTTATTTTATTAACCCAAAAAGCAATATTTATGCTTCATTTAGTGTAGCCAATAAAGAGCCAAACCGTGATGACTATGTAGATGCTGCGGCTGGTGTTTTTCCAAAGTCAGAACGATTAAATGACGTAGAGTTAGGTTATCGTTTCAAAAATAACCGCTTTAATTTTGGTGCGAATGCATATGGCATGTTTTACAAAAACCAACTGGTAGTAACTGGAAAAATTAATGATGTTGGTGGAAATTTTCGCCAAAATGTAGATGATAGTTATCGTTTAGGGATAGAGTTGGATGGATCATACACCATCAATAAATTTTTTGCATTGAATGCAAATGCAGCTTTTAGCAGAAACAAAATCAAGAATTTTACAGAATATTATGATGATTATGACAATGGTGGCCAGGTAGTTAATCAATATTCATTAACGGATATTTCTTTCTCACCTGCAGCTGTGCTATTTGGCGAGTTTGTTTATAAGCCATTAAAAGGCTTGGCCATTGCATTGCAAAGTAAATATGTAAGCAAACAGTATTTAGATAACACACAAAATAACGATAGAACTATTAATGGCTATTGGGTGAGTAATGCACGTTTAGGATATAATTTCAAATTTGCTGGTGTGAAAAATATAAATCTGGGTTTATTAGTAAATAATCTTTTAGATAAGAAGTATGAAAGTAATGGCTATACTTATGGTTATCTTTCAGGAGGAAACCGGATTACAGAAAACTTTTATTACCCACAGGCTGGGACTAACTTTTTGCTGAGTTTAAATGTAAAGTTTTAGTTCTTTAAAGTATTTTAATTCTTTACCACACATAAAGGAATGTAAGAAAATTTAAGATAGACTATTAAACTTATATTTTCTTACATTCCTGACATGGTAGATTTTTAGTGAACGACATTGTAACCCAAAGCGCTGGCTTACAGGCACATTTAAAAGATTAGACCACTCATCTTAATTGCCCTCAAATTCCTTATATGCTAGATTTTGCATTGATATCATATTCCTTATTTGGTTAATCTGATATATTCATACCTTCGGGTTTACATTTTCACCTGATCTAAATCGCATCATTATGAAATACATCGAGAAGCTGCAATACATCACCCATGATATCCCGCAATTAACGCATATTGAACAGGTCCAATTGGCTTGCGAAGCCGGAGCAAAATGGGTTCAATATCGCTGCTTAAGTAAATCCGATGAAGAACTTCTGAAAGACATACATACCATTGCTGAAATTTGTGATGATTGGGGAACAACCTTAATCGTAACCAACCATATTCATCTAAATGGCAAAGCAGATATTCAGGGATTCCACATCGAAGATATGGATGCTGATTTTGTAGCATTGCGTAAATTGGTTGGAAATGATATTACTTTAGGAGGTTCAGCGCATACATTTGAAAATATAATTAGATTAGCTAAGGAAAGCGCAGATTATATCGGACTTGGTCCTTTTGCAAGCACGAATACCAAACCCAATGATTTCCCACTTTTAGGCATTGAAGGTTACTCGACACTTAAACCACAACTTGAATCTCTCAACGTTACCATACCTATTCTGGCTGTTGGAGGGATCAAAATTTATGATGTAGAAATATTAATGCAAGCCGGAATTTATGGTGTTGCCATTTCTGAAGCGATCCATTCTGCAGATGATTTCATTGAAGCTTATCAGGATTTTTATGATGCGGTGAAAGGTTAGTAAGGGTGATTCCTGCTAATTGATACTTTTTTTTATATTCGCACTATGTCATCACACCACATTGTAAAAGAAAAACAAGAGCCAGCTTTATATATTGATGAGCTTGGCAATTTTAACGAAGAACTTTTAGGTCAGCTTTTAGAGTGGAGTCCAACACTTTTGGTAAATGGTGAAAATTATGATAAAATTTTTTCGCTTGGTTTAAAAGTTGATGTGCTGGTAAACGGAACCACGGAAGATGTTCAGGAAGATACCAAGATTATTCAGGGCCCCGTTGATGCCTTAATGGTAGCAATAAACTACCTGCATGAGGAAAAATATCCTGCAGTAAATGTTATTGCCCGTAAATTTGATCTGGAAAAATTTGCTGGTTTTGAAGATCAGATTAACCTCGTTGTTTTTACTGAAAAGGCAAAACACTACCCTATCAAATCTGGATTTTCAGTTTGGAAGCCCGCCGGTAGTGAGTTTTTAATCCATGGAAACCGATACCTTGAAGTAACCAACCTGATGCAAACCGAAGAAGAAGTTTTTGTAGTGGTTGTGGATGGATTTGTAGAATTTACTTTTTCCGGACAACCCATTTTTATCAGTGAACCAATATGATTACATTAAGAAAAGCCAAAGAACAAGATATTGAGATCATTCGTGACATTGCCGCAGCAACATGGCCTTCCACCTATCTTGATATCATTGGACAGCAACAGATTGATTATATGCTGGAAAAAATGTACAATAAAGGAGAATTGTTAAAGCAATTTCTGGAGGGACATATTTTCCTGATTGCGGAAGACAACCAGAACCAATATGGATTTGCAGGCTATTCTATCATTAACCTGGAAGAAAAGATCTACAAACTTCATAAGCTTTATGTGCTACCATCAGCCCATGGAAAAGGTGTAGGCAAGCTGCTGATTAATGAAGTTTTTAATCAGGTTAAAAACGCAGGTGCATCAGCCTTGCAACTAAATGTAAATAAGCACAATAACGCCAAAGATTTTTATTTGAAAGGTGGCTTCGCCATCAAAGATTCTATTAAACTAGATATCGGAGAAGGCTTTTATATGGATGATTATGTAATGGAGTACCGATTTTAATCAACCAGAACATTCATTAAGAAGCCGCAGATTGCAAATGACACTAATTTTCTTTGGATCAAAATCTGCCTATCTGCGGCTTATTTATATCTAACCTTTAGTGAGGATTCACAGATTAGTATATTACTTTAATTTTGGTATTCTGGTGGGTGTATCCGTGCCATTTACAATAGAAGTTGCACTTTTGGCAATCGCCTTAATCGTTGATAAAATATTCTCTACATCCAACGTGCTGTATTCATCTTTTACCGTATGATAAAATTTATCTACATCAATCTGATCCGTACTAATGGTATGCGCCGGCACACCCAAAGCGGCTAACGTAGCATTATCACTTCTATAAAAAAGATTCTGTTCAGTGTATGGGTCCGGGTGGAAAGTAAATTCAGTACCTGCCAAGTTTTTCTGCAATATTTTGCCAAAATCTGATTTATCATAGCCGGTAATAAATGCAGTATTTTTTCCGAACTTAGAATCCTTGCCTATCATTTCAATATTAAACATGGCTACCACATCATCAGGATTTAATTTTTCTGAAAAATACCTTGCGCCGAAACCACCAATTTCTTCAGCCGTAAAAGCCACAAAAATTAAGGTACGCTCGTTATTTTTTTGTGCTTTATAATACTTAGCCAGCGCAATCATGGCGGTTGTTCCTGAAGCATCATCATCTGCACCATTCGCAATACTATCTCCATCTACTGTTTTAAGTATACCTAAATGATCATAGTGCCCAGAGAAAACGACCAATTCTTTAGCTTTTGATTTACCTGGAATTACACCTGCAACATTGAACAATGGTATTTTGGTTACCTTGCTTTTAAAAGTTGCTGAAAAATCTGTTGCTTCATTTGTACCTAAAACAAAAACCTGTACAACACTTGTAGTTTTTTTTACATCTTTTTCATCAACAGTTGTCGGTTTACTAAAATGGTCTCTATAGCGGTTAAAAAGATCTGAAAATTTACTGTCAATCAATACGATCTGGTTTTTATCGGTATTCAGCATAGCCCTAAACTGAGCTACAAATGGTTTTTCAGGATCTAATTTAACAACTGTAGTGTTGGATTTATCAAGCGTAACACTTTCCGTGGTGATGCCCGTAACCATTAAATTTTCGGGAGCAATCTCTTTCCCATCAATTTTAATGGTTTTACTTACGTTCGCAACCTGATATTTATAAAATGTCTGTCTAAAATTTTTCTCTCCTGTAAGTGGTTGAAGACCGATCTTTTTAAATTCAGACTCGATGAAAGTAGCAGCCTTATCAATCCCCGGGGTAAAGGTTGCACGCCCCTGCATTTCATCGCTGCTTAAAGTTTTTATTAGGTGATCGGTATATTCACGAGTGATGATTTTATCGATGTTCTGTGCACTGAGCTGTAAACTGGCCATGCCAGCAAGCGTTAGAAAGAATATTTTTTTCATAGACTATAAATTTTGATGTTATTTAGATTTTACCTGTGAGTTTAACCAATGATCCCTGAACTGCTGCATGGCTGGATTTAATGTCCCTCCAGTTTTTTCTATCGCTATTATTTCCAAGGCCGGATTTTCTGCAAAAGTTAATTGGGTTGTATTTTGTTCTCCGCGATAAAGATAAGTGATTGAAATGGTATCTCCAGGTTGGTGTGCAGCAGTAATGGCTTCAATTTCTGAAATATCTGTAATCGTTTTTCCATCCATGGTTAAAATGACATTCCCAACATCTAAACCTGCCAGATAAGCTGGTGAGCCTATGAGCGTTTGCGGCAAAACCACTTTACCATTTACAACATTTAACCGACCAAAGCCAGAATAAGCCTTACCCGGGCTGGCTTTACGCAGCACGAAACCTGCATTAAGCAAAAGCTTAGTGTAATCGTTTTTATCTGTTCCGTAAACATACTTACTAAAAAAATTCTTTGCAAATACTTGATTTTTAGTTAGTTCACCTAAAGTTTTTTCTAAATCAGGGATATTATAAGCGATTTCAGGTTTTCCATAAGCTTTCCAGAGTGCACGCATGTAATCATCAAGTGTGAGTTTAAATTCAGCACGTAAACGAAGATCTAAGGCTAAGGCCGTTGCTGCACCATAAGTATAGTAAGAAAGAAAAGTATTAGCCGCATTGGTTTGATCAATCGCTACTCCTGCATCGGCAAATACAGCATATCGGCTAGCTTGTACCGGAGAGAAATTTTTCGCACCTGGAGTATTTAAAACGGCATTCACCATTCCACTAAAAGCCTGAACAGCATTATCAACCGTTTTTAATCCAGATCTGGTTAATAGTAAACCGCCGTAATATTGTGTAAATCCTTCTGCCAGCCAAAGTTCATCACTTTCGTTTGAATGTTCAAAATTGAAAGGCTCCAGCGTTTTCGGGCGAAGGCGCTCTACATTCCAGCTGTGAAAATATTCATGGGAAAAAGTACCCAATAAATTGGCTTCATAGCCTTCTATTTTTGGTGTGCGCTGAACAATAGATGTAGAATTTCGATGCTCCATTCCATCACCTGCATTATCCGGGTACACATCATCAAGAAAGTAATAATTACCATAGTCGTAAGTTGGAAATTCACCCCAGACAGCAAAATGCTCATCCACCATTTTCTTCAGCATTTCTGCATAGTGATCAATAGTGGACTGACTATCATTAGAATGCGTAATCAAATGAATAGTTTGTACTTTTCCATCCTTGTTTTTAACCTCCCACTTTGCTGTTTTATAATCAGCAATTTCTATTGGGCTATCCATAAAATACTGGAGATTAGGCGCAAAGTAAGTTTCGTTAGCCAAAGGTTTAAGCTGAGTAGCTACTTTCCATTGTTGTTTGCCCGCATAATCAAACTTTATCAATCGCGGACGATCATCCATTCCTACCGGAAAAGCAAAAGTTGCCGGAATGTTCATATGGGCATGCGTTTCATCGAAACCAGCATAAGTGCCATCAATCCAGTTTCCAAATAGGGTATAGGTTACTTTTACTCGGTTACCATGCGATGGAATTTCATAAACATCACCTGCAGATTGTTTAATTTTTAAAGCTTCACCATTTGCATCAAAAGCCTTAAGATTATATACGTTTTTACCAAACTCATGTGTGGCGTATCGCCCGGGAGATGAGCGGCTCATTCGCACCGTTAGATTTCCGGCCGGAACATTAGGAATGTTCATGGCGATTTCAGCTTCGTGATGAATCGCATTTGGAAACGAAATGGTATAACTAATTTCGTTTTGAGCAAAAACGCAAAGCGAAAGCACACTGAATATGGTTGTGCCTAAAAATTTCTTCATAAAAAAGGTTTGATGGGCTTAAATTACTAAGAATGCAGCAGCTAAGGTGTAAAATAATTGATAAATAATAGATTTAGCTAAGCTGTCAGTTAATCCTGATCCCAATCGTGTTTCTCTAAATCCCGATAGGCCTTCCCTTTAATAATTTCCTTTCGCTTAGATGATTCTGAATCTACCCGTGTTTCATGAATGTTATCGGCCACTTCAAAATGGAAATCTCTATCCTTTTTAGATTGATAAATAGATACTTCATCTCCATCAGATGTGGCATAATCATAAGGTCCGCGAGCACTCATCAGCTTAACAAATACAGGCAAACATTCGAAGAAAATAAAGAGCAAGCCAATAAAAGTTACTGCCGTAGCCGTATTGCTATCACTAGAACCATCAACATTAAACTTTAACTGACCCAGCGCCCAGTTCCGATCAGCAAAGCCGGCAAGATCTGCCAAACTATCCAGCTGTTTTTTGGTGTATAGTTTTTCGGTAAATAAGCCATCAAATTCCTTGCGCTTATCTACAAAAGATTCTGATTTATTGATGTTTGCTTTTAGCGAATCCAGCTCTACCTCACGCTGTTTAATTTCAGCCTCTTTACGTTTGGCATAAGGCCCATAGCCCATTACGCCAGAGGTTTCTGCCGTTTTATTGCCAAAAATTTCGAAGTTTAATTTCTGTCGATCAGCCTTAATTCCTTTCTCTAAGGAATCACGTGTGGCCTTTTGCTTATTTAAACGACCAAATTCTACCTGATATTTGTTTTCAAAAGCTTTATTTAAGGTATCTATTTTAGATCGTTGCCCATTCAGGTAACTTACCTTTAAACGTTCCTTAATTTCCTTATCAAAAATCTTCAGCTCAATTGGTCTGGAAATGACCATCCCAATCATAATTGCCAATAAAATACGTGGGGTTGCCTGTAAAAGCTGTTTACTGGTACTGGCACTTTTATTAATACTGGATACAATGTACCTATCCATGTTAAAGATAGCCGCACCCCACAAAAACCCAAAAACAATAGCAAAAATAACCGCTAAATTATCGCCCTTAAAAACGAAATACATGGCATATCCGCCTGATAATGCTGCAAATAACCCTGTAAAAAAGATGGTGGCACCAATGCCTGTATATTTATTTTGTTCTGATGGATACTTTTCCAACGTGGGAATATGTGCGCCAGAACAAAACCAGAAGAAACGATTCAGCTTGTCCATTTTGTTTTATAGTTAAACGCCTAAGGGTTAAAGTTGTTACAGCAAAACATAAGATTATATGGCATTTTTTTGATGTTATCCGTAAAATTGAATTTCCTATATTTGCATAAACACAAAAATCAAAATGAAAGAAATATCGGTACAAGAACTAAAAGCGAAAATTGACAATAAAGAAGATTTTCAATTAATCGATGTTCGTGAAACATTCGAATATGAAGTTTCCAACCTGGATGGAGAAAATATTCCACTAGGCGGAATTTTAATTGAGGCTGATAAGGTTTCAAAAGATAAACCGGTAATTATTCAATGCCGTAGCGGAAAAAGAAGTGCAGCAGCAGTAATGCAATTAGAAGCACAATACGGGTATGAAAATCTTTACAACTTAAAAGGTGGAATTTTGGCCTGGCAAGAGGCTTTTGATCCGAACATGCCTGTATATTAAAATAATGACCGAATTTTGAATGAGAGAATGGTTGAGTTGCCTAGCAATTGCTCCATTCACTCATTCAAAATCCAATCATGTTATCATTCAATCATTTCCTCATTCAATCATTAAATTGTGGGTAAAAAATTTGCACTAAATATATTTTATAATCTGGCCATCATCCTTTCCATTTTTGGTTTAGTATGGTGTTACAACAATGCTAAATACCTCCCCGCAGGATTTTTAGTGGGTGTGGTTTGTTGTTTATTTTATTTTAAATATCAGTTAACTAAAGATATCCGAAAATCTTTTAAAGAAAAAGATCCGAAGTAACCCCTTGCAAACCTAAACCTGGCAATTGCGGTAAAGTATACTTTCCGTTTTCAAACTTTGGATCTGTAAATGGATTGTTTTTGGTTAACCAGGGGCCATCTAAATCTGCCCAGTTACAAAGTGGTGCAAGCGCAGCGGCAGCAAGTGTGGCGCAGCTGGTTTCACTCATGCAGCCAATCAATACTTTCATACCGAAGTTACGTGCTTTCAAGATCATTTGATGGCCTTCATACATCCCACAACTTTTCATCAGCTTTACATTAATACCGTGATAGGCACCTTTCAGTTTATCCATATCAGCTAAACGTTGTACGGCTTCATCTGCCAGTAGAGGAATAGGGCTTCGCGCTGTTAACCATGCATTTCCATCAGGATCATTTTTATCCATAGGCTGCTCAATTAAAACCACCCCTTGTTGATGAAGCCAATAAATCAAGTCTATGGCTTTAATCCGATCCGTCCAACCCTGGTTAGCATCAACGTAAAGCGGAACATTGGTCATGCTCCTAATGGTTTGAATAATTTCCCGGTCATTATCCCGCCCCAGCTTTACTTTAATGACTTTAAACTGCTCAGCATCCTTCAACTTTTCACGAATGACTTCTGGAGTGTCAATCCCAATGGTGTAAGATGTTACCGGCATTTTTAAGGGATCTGCACCGTAGATTTCGTAACAAGGTTTATTTAAAATCTTACCATTAATATCATTTAAAGCAATATCAATAGCGGCTTTAATGGCTGGCTGACCAGGGGCTATACCATCCAGATAGGCGATAATTTCCTGAAAATTAAAGGGATGTTTAAACTGACTTAAATCAACCTGTTTTAAAAAAGCTTGTGCCGTTTCATAACTTTCGCCCATATAGGGGACCATTGAGGCTTCGCCATATCCAAAAACCTCTCCATAATGAATTTTCAACAGCATTAATGGAGTACTGGTGCGTGTAAATTTAGAGATAGAGAAAGGGTGTTTTAACTCTAATTCAAATGGCTTGTAACTAATCTTCATAATCAATCGTCTTCTTAATAAAGAGATTAGAAATTTGATAAAATCTAATCGCATGATGAATAAAACATTTAACTATATTCATCCAATAACTACTAAATGCGCTGTTTATGAAAAACCTTCCAAGATTACGGTATTTTATTTATTTATCCCTCATAATTTTAAGCGGATGTACTACAGGAAAAAATGCCTTGCAAAAAGGTGATTATGATGCCTCAGTTGCAAAAGCTGTAGGCAGATTACAAAATTCGCCTAAAAACACCGAAGCCATGCAGGTATTAAAAACAGCTTATGAACTTGCATTTCAGGATCACCTTCGAAAAATTAATGAAGCAAAAATGTCAAATGATTTATTTAGATGGGAATCAATTATGTACGATTATCAGAAAATTAATCAACTGGCTGATGATATTAATACCTGTCCGGCGTGTTTAGTAATTGTTCCTGCTCCTGCAAAGTATATTAAAGAACTGGCCGATAGTCGTTATAATGCTGCGGTAGCCCGCTACAACTCCGGCACGGCTTACCTGAATGAAAACAATCGCCTTTCGGCTAAGAAAGCTTATTATGAATTTGAAAAGGTACAAAACCTTCAACCAAATTATAAAGATGTAAAAACCAAAATGGATGATGCTTTCTGGGCTGCTGTTACCCGTGTAGTTGTTCAGCCGATTATCATTAACAGGGGCCCATATAAGCTTAGCGGAGATTATTTTCAGCAACAAATTGACCAGTTCGTGAGCAATTACTCCAGGAATAAATTTGTTATTTTTTATAGTGAAGATCAGGCAACGACCGATAAGATAGTTCCAGATCAGCTATTAAGCTTAGATTTCGATGATTTTGTTGTTGGCCAAACTTATGTAAAGGAAAGGGTAGAAAAACTTAAACGTGATAGTATTTTGGTAGGGGAAACAAGAGATAAAAAACCCGTGTACGGAACAGTGACAGCGACCTTAAGTATTTTTGAAAAAAGTATTTCTTCTTCAGGCTTATTGGATATGACCATTACAGATTGGCAAAGCCGGAAAATTATTAAACAACAAAAATTTCCAGGCACCTTCGTATGGAGAGACAGCTGGGCAAGTTATCAGGGCGATGAACGTGCACTAAATAAAAACCAATTGGCCATGACCAGAAGAAAAGAGATTCTTCCACCACCACCCGCAGCCTTATTTTTAGAGTTTACCAAACCGATCTATAATCAACTGGTGGAGAATATCAGCTATTTTTACAATAGTTATTAAGGATATTTGTAATCACTGATCGGCTTTCAGTAGCAAGCAGATGCTTCGCACCTTAGCATGATAGTGAATCACATCGGTAATTCTCTCGTACGTCCTCCTGAACTTGATTCAGGATCTTTTAAAACCCTTGGTTGGAAGGCTCCACAACCAGGGAAATCTTTTCACTTCGTAATTCAAACGTTAAAATAAAACATCTTCCATAAGCCCTAAAAATATAATGGCTAATATTGCAACGATGAATACTGGCTTATACAATCCCTTTCAAAATTTCGATTTTCTTTATAAAAAATGCTTTTTAAGCGGCAATACTTTTAATTCGCCTGTCATTCAGGTGCCGCTTATTCCAAAATGGTTGCTGGCACAAGCTGGATTAACCGGTGAGGAGCAAATTCAGTTTTTAGATGAAAGCATCCGGTCATATAACACACTTGTAATCCCGGTAAACAGTGAGGTGGAAGAGCAATTTTTAAACCCGCTCGAAAATAAAATAGAGCATGCTTTTGCAAATGGTTATGCCGGCGTAACTGCTCTAACCGAGCTGGAAATATTCAACTGGATTGGTAAGTTTTTATATGGTTTTGTGTACATCGAAATGCATTCGGCCCTGCGGAAGGAAATGACGGCAGATGGCTTAAATATGTCTCAATCGCTGATGATGAAATTCGCAAACCTGAATTTCATGTTGCAAAACTTGTACACCAGCATTGAATTTGAAGATTTTTCTCCATGGTCGATCACTATCGTTAAACTTGAAAATGAGGAAACGCCATTTAGCTTCCGCGATGAAATAAATACCCTTACTTTCTCCTTAAAACTAAAAGATTTTGGCATTATAGCCTGTATGCAGGATAATGGCACGAACAAAAGGTTTCATCAGGAGATTATTAATGAGATAAGCGGAAAGGCTTTAACAGCCGAACAATTTGAAGAATTAACCGCCCGGTTTTATTATTCAGCATACCTGTTCAACCGCTTACCGGAATATACGATTATGCCTGTCGAGGGCACCACATACTTTGAGGCCATGCCACTTCGTGGAAACATGAGCAAACCTTTGTTTGATGTTTGGCAGCATAAGGTTTATGCTCAGGTATTAGAAAACTTCTGGAAACCATGGGGTTATGTGCAATTCGAAATTATTAAAGACCCGAATAATCCTATGAGTTTTTTCAAAAACCCTTGTTTACCTACCGCCGGATAAAGCAGCGATAAAATGCTGAATAATGTTGGGTACAAAAATCACGGTAAAAATTAATCCAGTTAAAGCTCCAAAAAAATGCGCATCATGATTAATGTTATCTCTTGAATTTTTAGAGGCATACATACAATAAACCAGGTACAATCCGCCAAAAATCACCGCAGGTATCCCAATTGGGATAAACATAATATAAATTTTAGACATCGGGTTAAACAAGATATAACTAAAAAGTACCGCACTAATAGCGCCTGATGCACCTAAGCTATTGTAATGAAAATCATCCTTATGTTTAAAAACTGTAGGTAAATCGCTCAACACTAAGCCTAAAAAATAAAGTAAGCCAAACTGCCAGCTGCCCATCATTTGTTCAAGGGTAAAGGCAAAAGCATAAAAGGTAAACATATTGAAAAACAGGTGCATCCAATCTGCATGAATTAATCCACTTGTAATTAAAGTAAAAACCTTATGCCCCTTAGAAACACTATATGGATGCAACATAAACTTGCCATATAAACTTTGATCATAAAAAGCGTAAAGGCTGGTAACCAGTGTAAAAACGAAAATGATAGAGGCTACAGGAGCCACGTTTAAGTATTCCATTTGGATTATTTTAAATTGAGTTTCACAGCTGTCATTAACCTGGCAACCGGATACCGATTATGTGTTTTCTCGTAATAATCAGAATTTTTATAGACAAAATCAAGTTGAGCCGCAGCGTTTTTTGAAAAAGCAGTATCTAAAGATTTCTTTTCCTCCAGTTGAGCCCTTAACAAAGGATTGCTTTTTAAAATCCCTTCTGCTGTATCTTCAAAAACATAAGCTGAATAATGTTCTTTCATATCCAGAATGGAATCAAAAAAGTTCCAGTTAAAAAAAGAATCTGTCGCCTGTGGCTCAAGCGTTTCTACAATGTACCTATTATTCTTTTGGTTTACATAGATGATGATATCACCAGCATGATATTGAAGCTTTTGCTTCTTAGAATTTACTTTCACTCCAGTATGTAGATAATGCCCTTCATAAGGCTTCGCTCCCGTTTTCACGTCTTCTATATAATAACTTTCCACTTCAATTTGAGTATCGCTTTTTAGCTCCTGCATTTTCACCTTATTAAGTTTTAAAAGCGCAATTACTTTATCCCAGGCTTTAGGTATAATGTAGGCTAATGGTTTTTGCACAGCAATAGCAGGCTCAAACTTATTCCATTCCTGAATCGTTTTGGTGTATGGTTTACTTCTATCATAATACAACCGATTTAAGCCGCTTACTGCACTTGGTTTTTCCCCGGCTTCAAAACCTTTAAAAGTAATATTATTAACCTTGTTTTTGTTCAACTGCCAGGTTAAAGGAAATTCAGTCTGTTTGGCAACAAACTCATCCGCCCTTTGTTTATTTTCCAGAATCAGTTTTGCATCACGCTGAATAATATCAATATAACTTTGTAGTAATTTATTGGTAGCATCAACACGCAGATCATAAGCTTTTAACATGTGTGTTTCTGGCATAAAGCCGATCACATTATGTAGTGCTGCATACCCAGTAGAATATCTAGGAGACTCTATAAATCCGGTAATTCCACTTTCAGGCGTTTCGCCAATTGAATTTACATAAGGAATCATCGGATAACCTTGTTTTGCCATGGCTTCATACAAACCTGGCACTAAAGTATTGGTTAAATATCCCGACAAAATGCTGTTTAGCTTATCTTTCTGAGTCGGAATCAGGGTCATCACATATTGATAATCGGCACCATTACTGGTGTGGGTATCTACAAAAATTTCTGGCTTCCAGGTGTTAAAAATCAATTGAAACGCCGCAGAATTTTTGGAATCTGTTTTAATAAAATCACGGTTTAAATCCAGATTCTTCGCATTTCCACGAAAACCATAAGCCAACGGACCATTTTGGTTGGCTCTGGAAGTTGAGGTTCTGTTAAAACTGCCATCAATATTATAGAGCGGAATAATACAAATAACTACATCTTTTGGGAGCTTGTTGCCTTTCAATAAATCTCTGCTCAGCATCATGGAGGCATCTATTCCTTCAGGCTCACCCGGATGAATGCCATTGTTAATAAGCAAAACAGTTTTCTTTCTTTTTTTGATCGTCAATGGATCAAAAACCTGATCCTTCGATAACACCAATAGCTGTAATGGCTGACCAAAATCAGTGTTACCATAGCTAATAAGTTTTGCCTGTGGGTACTGTTTTACCAATAACTTATAATAAGCAATGACTTCAGGATAAGTGGCCGTTTGTGTTTTTTTGCTTTGCTCAAAAGGCGTTTTTTGCGCCATAACAGATGAAGACAAGAGCATCAGGCAAAACACAAAAAAAATTCTCATAAAAACTTGTAGATATATAAAACCCGAATCTACAAAGTTTTATGATAAGCTCTGGTGTTTCCAAAAAAGTATTTGAATCCGATAGTGTAAGCATTATAGGTATCGGGCGAGTAATTTTTAAACTTAGTTGACGGATCGTCGTATCCATCTAAGCCCTCACCAAAAGTAAAATTGCTCTGAAAGTTTAGATTAATGGCGTAGCGTATATAACCATAACCATCATACAGATAATAATTATATCCTAAATTTAAGGGTACCAAAAGGTTATTGGTTTTATTTTCTCCTGGAAAGGGACCAAATCCTGGATCATATGAAGCCCATAATGGCTTATATCGAACAATATCAGTAATATTATTTCGAATTACGCCAACACCCATTCCTACATAAGTCCCCTTAATATTATCAAGAAACCTGCTGCTTTCGAAATCAATTAATTCACCAAGAGCCATTTTAAAATTTAGGCTGATGCTGGAATATTCATTTACAAATTGCCTGTTGTGTTGATCGGTTCTAATATTTCCACCCTGTACTAAACCATACTGTGCTTCAACACCTAAGGATACAAAAGGGGTAAGGTAATGATTAACCTCTCCATACGCTGTATGGCCCCAATTTCCTTTTTCCACATCTGTTTTAGAAAAATTAGGTCCGACGCCAAAACCGGCAGACCATTTAAAATAATTAGATTGCGCAAAGGATGAGTTGATGATTAGAGCGCATAAAACAATAAGGAGCGTATACCTGAGGCGCTTAGATGTCATGGTGTTTTTTTACAAAAATAATATGTTTATTCAATATTTATAACTTTTACCTTTGAATTATGAGCAAGTACATTAATTTAACCCAGTCTTTAGCCCAAAGATTTATCCGATACGCAGCAATAGATACCCAGTCTGATCCCGGTTCTACCACCTGCCCTTCCACTTTAAAACAAAAGAATTTAGGTGCGTTACTGGTTGAGGAATTAATAGAAATGGGCATTTCTGATGCGGAAATGGATAAAAATGGATACGTATACGGTACAATTCCATCCAATACAGATAAAAAGATTCCGGTAATTTTTTTCTGTTCTCATATGGATACCTCTCCAGATTGTAGCGGCAATGGTGTGAAACCGATTATTCATGACAATTATCAAGGAGAAGATTTGATCCTGCCTGATGATCCAAATATTGTGCTAAAATTGTCTGAACATAGAGACTTAAAGCACCAGATTGGTCATGATATCATTACAGCCAGCGGCACAACTTTATTAGGTGCAGATAACAAGGCAGGAATTGCTGAAATTATGGAAGCCGCAAACTTTTTGATCCAGCACCCTGAGGTAAAACACGGAACAATTAAAATTCTGTTTACCCCTGATGAAGAAATAGGCCGAGGGGTTGATCAACTGGATGTGGAGAAATTAGGTGCAGATTTTGGATACACTATAGATGGCGAAACATTGGGTTCGATTGAAGATGAAACCTTTTCTGCCGACGGTGCCACATTGGTAATTCATGGCGTGAGTACGCATCCTGGTTTTGCAAAAGGCAAAATGGAAAGTGCTATAAAAATTCTTGCTGATGTAATTTCGGCTTTACCAAAAGATACCCTAACTCCTGAAACCACACACCAAAAAGAAGGCTTCATTCATCCCGTAAGCATCTCTGGTCAGGTGGAACAAGCTGAAGCACATTTTATTATCAGAGATTTTACTAATGAAAAGTTAACAGCACACGGGAAATTGTTGGAAAATACGGTAAAAAATGTAATTGCCGGATATCCGAATGCTAGTTTCAGTTTAGATATTAAGGCACAATACAGAAATATGAAGCAAATATTGGATCAGCACCCACAAATAGTTCAATTTGGAATTGAGGCCATTGAGCGGGCAGGCGTTACCGCTAAAAAACAAAGCATTCGCGGTGGCACAGATGGTTCAAGATTATCCTTTATGGGATTACCATGTCCAAATATATTTGCCGGAGAGCATGCTTTTCATAGTAAACAAGAATGGGTGAGTGTGCAGGATATGGAAAAAGCCGTTCAAACCATTATTAATATTGCCTGCATCTGGGAAGAGAAAAGCTAGTCTTTAGTCTAAAGTCCTTAGTCAAGACTCACGACTAAGGACTCCAAACTAAGAGGTCTGTCCGATATCCAGCCTGCTGATCTTTCCACTTTTATCGATTTGGAATTTGAAAACCGTTTTAAAATCGCCCCATTGATCAGAATGAAAATCGCCATACACAGAGAGCCCGTTATCTTCTATGGCATCAATGCTAATGAAACGCTCATGGCCAAAAGCTTTTTTAAAGAAATTGTTGAACTGAATCTGATTGCCATCATCATAAAATGCTACGTTTTCACTAAACAAAGCAAACCAACTCTTTAAATCACCATTCTGCAAGGCTGTAATTGCTGCTTTAACTTTAGGGTTTGATAATTTTGATAAATCTACAGCCATAACTATTTTTATTTTGATAAGCCAATTCCTGCTAGAGTTTTCCTGATGGGATTTCGATAGAACAGACTTAAAATGAATCGTCATCATTAATGATGGAATGTAAAGGATGCGACTACCATGAATTGCTCAAATTTAGTAAAAAAGATATTTTTTAAAGCATCATATTTGTTACTTTTAGCTCACCATGATAACTCTTGAAAACGAATACTTAAATGTAGGTTTAGCAGCTAAAGGTGCAGAACTTCAACGCTTATTTAGTAAAGAAACCAAACTAGACTACCTTTGGAATGGGGATGATAAATATTGGGGCAAACATAGCCCGGTTTTATTCCCAATTGTTGGCGCCTTAAAGAACGACAGCTTTACTTATCAAAATGAAACTTATCATTTGCCCCGTCATGGCTTTGCACGAGATCAGGTTTTTGACCACCACAAAATAAGTGATACCGAAGCTGTGTTCACCTTAACCCAGTCTGAAGAGAGCCTTAAAATTTATCCCTTTCATTTTGAGCTCAGATTGAAATATCAACTCATCGATAGAAAACTAAACCTCACGTATGAAGTGATCAATACCGGTGAGAGTGAACTTCTTTTTTCAATTGGCGCACACCCTGCTTTTGCAGTTCCAAATGCACCAAATACAGATTATACCGACTATTATCTGGCCTTTAATGCAGATAAAAAGCTAACTTACTGGAAGCTAGACAATGGCTTAATTGCGAAAGAAACGGGTAACATTCACCTTAACGGACATAAACTAAATTTAAAACATGAACTTTTTTATAACGATGCTTTAGTGTTTAAAACGATGCAAAGTAATTGCATTAGCTTATTAAACACTAAGAATGATTATGGTTTACATTTCCATTTTGATGATTTTCCATTTTTTGGTATTTGGGCTGCAACGGATGCACCATTTATTTGTTTAGAACCTTGGTGTGGCGTAGCAGATGGCGTAGCGCATGACCAAGAGCTTGCTCATAAAGAAGGTATCATTAAACTAGAAAAGGGCCAGAACTGGGAACGATATTGGGAAGTAGAATGTTTTTAGCGTAAAGACTAATGAATTCATTGCCATAAAGAGCGCATAGCAGAGTTAAAGTCAAGTCTACACTGATCATATAACCTTTTTATAAGGATTTTTAATTTCTGGAAACAACAACAAAGCTATCCTGTTGTAAATAAAAAGTTTCAGCAAAAGAATAATATGGATAATCAGGTAGAAAAAAATAAAGCAATTTGTAAAGTATTTTTTGATGAGTTATTTAATCAAAAAAATATCGATGCCATTGATCAGTTTGTCGATAGTGGCGTAACCATTCAAAATCCATTTCCAGGGCAAAGAACTGGCGCAGACGGATACCGGGACATTAGTCAGATTTATGGCCTTGCCTTCCCAGATTTAAAAATCAGCTTTAATCACATATTAGGTGATGGAGATAAAGTAACCTGCCATTTCACATTGGAAGGCACCCATAAAGATCTTTTCATGAATGTACCGGCTACGGGCATTAAGGTTAAATATGATGTCGTTTATATTCTGAAATTTACCAATGAAAAAATAGTGGAACATTGGTCTTTAGTTGATGCATTAAGTGTGTTGCAACAGCTGGGCGCTGTTTCCGTTTAATATGAATTGGAATAAGATCTTTAAATATTTTAAGGCCTTATTCTAATTTAAACAGGAAGCTTTTGATCATTCTGGTTTGAAAAGCCTGAATAAATGGTTATTCTTGTGGTTAAGTCCCATAAGTTTAATCATCCTTAAAAGCTGAATATGACTGTTTTAATGCCACAACCTCTCCAAACAAAATTACATTTTACTGTGCTTGATGGTTTGAGGGGAATAGCCGCATTAGGTGTTGTAACCTATCATTTTATGGAAATGGTGTATCCCGATTACACCAAGAACATTATTGGCCACGGCTTTCTTGCTGTCGATTTCTTTTTCTGCCTTTCCGGTTTTGTAATTGGATATGCTTATGATGATCGAATGGAGAAAATAGGCATTGTCGAGTTTTTCAAATCACGAATCATCAGGCTTCATCCTTTAGTATTATTAGGATCTATCCTGGGTTTGCTTGCCTTTTTATTTGATCCCTTTGGTGGCCATCCAGGTATTTTTAGCATTGGAAAAATCATACTGCTTTTTTTGAGTTCAGCATTATTAATTCCTTTTCCGATTATAGAAGAAAGGGCCTTTAATTTGTTTGGTTTAAATGCGCCAGCGTGGTCCTTATTTTGGGAATATGTTGCCAATATATTTTATGCTTTTATACTATATAGATTGAGTAAAAAGTATTTGCTGATTTTGGCTATTTTAGGTGCCTTCGTTCTAGGTACCGTAGCTTACCACAGTGGATCACTCATGGGCGGCTGGGCCGGATCAAACTTTTGGGATGGTGGTGCAAGAATCTTATATTCGTTTTTAGCTGGCCTCTTGATTTTCCGTTTTAAATGGATCATCAAAAACAAACTGGGTTTTACAGGCCTTTCTATCCTTTTAAGTTTAACATTAGTAATGCCATTTCCCCAGTATAACTGGCTGTCAGAACTTTTAGTAGTGCTGTTCTATTTCCCAATGTTGATTGCATTGGGTGCTGGCACGAATATTCAAGAAAGCTTAAAAAAACTTTGTGTCTTTCTAGGAAAAATCTCTTATCCTTTGTACATGACACATTACGCCGCCATTTGGATGTTCGGCAACTATTATAATACGTTCAAACCGCAAGGAATTGAATTAGCATTTGTGATTACAATGGGGATTCTTTTATTGTTAGGGTTTGCTTACTTCACCATGATATTATATGATATTCCACTTAGAAAATATTTAAACCAAAAAAGAATTGGAAAATAAAATAGCATTCATGCCTGGTGTTTATTAACCAAATAAGTCACTGCTCAGGTATCGATCACCTCGATCACAAGTAATGAAAACCAATAAGCCAGATTCTAATTCGGAAGCTAAACGAATGGCAGCGGCACAGGCTCCGCCAGAACTCATTCCGGCAAAAATGCCTTCTTCCTTGGCTAATCGCCTCGACATTTCAACGGCTTCTTCCTGACTAATATCCATTACCCGATCTACCCGTTCCGGTTCGAAAATCTTTGGTAAGTATTCCTTCGGCCAACGGCGGATTCCAGGAATGGAAGATCCTTCTGTCGGCTGGCAGCCCACAATTTGAACCGATGGATTTTGTTCTTTAAGGTATCTGGAACAACCCATAATGGTACCTGTTGTACCCATTGAACTGATAAAATGCGTAATTTTTCCGTCCGTATCCCTCCACATTTCAGGTGCGGTGGTTTTATAGTGTGCCAGATAATTATCAGGGTTGGCGAATTGATTAAGCAAAAAATAGCCTTTTGATGTCCCTTTTTCTTCGGCGTAATCCCGGCAAGTTTCTATACTTTCAAGCAAGGTAACCTGTGCACCAAATGCTTCCATGGTTACTTTACGCTCGCGGGTAGAATTTTCAGGCATCACCAGTTCAATATCCAGATTGTACAGCTTAGCAATCATGGCAAGTGCAATACCTGTATTTCCACTAGTGGCTTCTACCAGTTTTGTGCCTGGCTTAATCTCACCCCTTTCTATCGCACTGCGAATCATATTTAAAGAAGCCCTGTCTTTTACACTTCCACCTGGATTATTCCCTTCCAATTTGGCATAAATTTTCACCTTTGGATTTGGGCTGAGCTTACTCAGCTCAACCATTGGCGTATTTCCTATTAAATCTACAATTCCTGACATACTGCTTAATTCTTTTCCTTTATATTTCTAATGGTGATGGTTGGCGAATGATAAACCAACGAATAGGGGTTTACACTTTCTGTTAGCCATACATTTCCGCCAATCACGCTATCGTGCCCGATGGTGGTATCTCCCCCCAAAATGGTTGCTCCTGAATAAATAACTACCCGATCTTCTACCGTAGGGTGCCTTCTACTCCCTGCAAATACCTTCTTTACACTCATAGCACCCAACGTTACCCCTTGATATAACTTTACATGTTCACCGATTATTGTGGTTTCACCAATAACGATACCGGTTCCATGATCAATATAAAAGTATTCTCCAATTTCTGCCGCAGGATGAATATCAATTCCGGTTTTTGAATGCGCATGTTCAGTGAGAATTCTTGGAATGAGCCTAAGGCCCAGTGTATGTAAAGCGTGTGCAATTCGATAAAAGCAAATGGCATAAAACCCGGGATATGTTCTAATCACTTCAAATTCACTAACCGCAGCAGGATCACCTTTATAAATCGCCGAAATATCGGTGTTAAGTATTTGATAAAGCGCTGGGAGCTGTGAGAAGAAAAGATCCGTTATTAAACGACTATTAACGGCATTTTCTGTATTACAAGCCGATGCTATACCAAACAGTTCTGATTTTAACCCTTGAGTGTATGCCACTAAATCGGCTTCACTTTCAAACCGGGTTACGCTATGCTCAGGATATAATAAATCGACAATTTTAGCGGCCCAATGCGCAATGACTTCATTAGATGGCATATGGTTATCACTACTCCGCTTTTTAAACAAGTAGTTAAAAAAATCGTCACTCATATAGTTAAATCTGATCAGACAAAAAATGCCTTTGTTTTGTAAGGTAAATATATTCATTTACACCTTGCTAAGCGTCATTTACCGATCAAATCTTTGGGTGGCTAACTGGTTTATCGGAGAAGTACTGTGGCGATACAAACCTTCCAATATTAAAACATCAAGTCAGTAAAAACTTACATGCGAAAATTGAAAAACAAACGAATTATGATGAGCGTAATTTAGAGATGAGCCTTTGATTTTCAAAACTTTGAAAACTTCAATTGTATGTAAATTACTTAAATACAGATTGATATAGAGAAGGTCTGCTTAAATAAAATTGATGAAAAATTTAAAAAATTGATTTTTGTCATTATAAATATCACATATAAGAGAAAAAACGTAAAACTAGAAATACAAAATATTTCCACTATACCGTCATTTATATATCTTTGCGATAGATAAACTAACCATGAAAAAACTCTCTTTTCTTTCAATAACCACCTGTCTCACTGCAACATTAGTAATCTTGACAGTAAGCACTTTTGCTCAAAATGCAAAAACAACACGTACAGCATTTGATGCTTATGAACATGTAAATGGAAATGAGCTGATTAAAAAAATGATTTTAGCTCAGCATGCGCTTAATAAAAATTGTAATGCGGAAAACGCCGTATCAGCAAACCTTTCATCACCAAAATATATTTTTAACAAGGTTAAACCAACCGTTATATCTTTTGATGGGTTAGATTACCTGGTTCAGAACAATTGCGTATTGGCTGTTAAAGGATTAAATTTATCGGATAATGCTTTATCGCAGATTACAGAAAAACTATCTTTCTTAGATCAGGTTCAATTTGGTTATAATGAAAAAATTAACCAGGCTTATTGCAATGAAAACAACAGTCAAAAAATCAGAAACCTGAACAAATGGTATTTGCTTACCTTAAGAATAATATCTACCACAGTGAATGATTTTGCAAGCCTGGCTAAAAAATATGATGCTACAACATTTGCAGAAAATCTGGCAAAATTGCCCGTTCCAAATATTGATGCCGTTGCTGCACCAACAATGGCACAGTCTGTGGTTAGACTGGCAAAATAATATTTTAGTTTTAACGACTTAAAAATCCCGATTCAGCGAAGATGAATCGGGATTTTAATTTAAGTTCACTTATCGTGTCTTTTCTAGCGGTTTGGAAAGATCAATAATATTTCATCCCTTATTTCTAAAACAATGTTTATTCCTCTATTTATTGCCATGCTATTAGGATTTGTAAATCCTTCAACTACAACATCTACAAATGGCACAACAACTACTGTAAGCGCAACCAATGTTAGAAGTGAATATCCGGGCGATCAGCCTCCGGGAGATGATACAGGCGGGGAGACTGGACACATCCCAAATAAAGGATAATGCTTACAGTTGGTCGGGATTTATAATCCCGATCATGATCTGAGGATTTTTAATCCTCATAGACAGATTTAATAGATAGTTTTTCACATCATTCCTATCTGAAATTAACTATTTAAAATAGAAATAAGATTGTATCATAAAGTTGAAATGTCATTCTAAGCCTTTCGAATTGTAAAGATTTCGGCATTATTTAATAACATCTAAAAATACATCCATCCTTGTTTCCAAGTCAGAAACAATAGGAAACGCTACGCCAATATTTCTATAAAAATTACGCTTTACGGTTTCCCGTATAAAATACCTTGCTCCAGATATTAATTTTGAATTAGAAAATCACTCAAAGAATAATAGCTTAACAATTGGTGCTCAGAAAAAATGTGGTGGTTGCCTTTATGGTTCTTTGGAACTGGCAACCCCACATTTTGAATCCCTTTTGTAAAACATCATCCCCATTAAAACCCTTTGCTTAAGCCTTTTCTTTTCAATTGTAGCTACTTGTAAAGAACCTGTAACTGTTTACCTTTGTAATAGCGGTGGAGGCAAAAAATACCACTTCAACTCCAATTGCCGTGGCCTGAGTAATTACAGTTATAAATTAATTTCAATCTCTTTAGATAAAGCAAGAGACCAGGGTAAAACCTTATGTAAATGGGAAAAACAACTACAATAATTCTATTACTGCTCCTTCAACCTTTTTTAAAAAAAACAGAAATAACAGATCTAAACCTCAAAAACCAAACTTTTAGTGCAAAGGTGATTCGCATTTTGGATGGTGATACGATGGAAGTTTTATACAAAAACACGCCAATAAAAATCCGTTTAGCACATATTGATTGTCCTGAGAAAAGACGTTCACAACCTTTTGGTAAGAATGCGAAGCAAGCGCTGTCTGATTTATGCTTTGGTCAGAATGTTACGGTATATGGCCAGAAATACGACAGGTATAAACGGCTCATTGCTGTGATCATCAATCAGAAAAAGCAAGTGCTCAATCAGGAAATGATCAGAAAGGGAATGGCCTGGCATTATAAAAAATATTCTACTGATGCAGGTTATGCACAACTCGAAATAACGGCAAGAAAAAACAGGATAGGCTTGTGGCACGATGAACACCCTATAGCGCCCTGGGAATGGCGAAAGCCAAAACCAAAACTTCACGTTTAAATTTAGGCTTTAAACATCATTACATTAAAGAAAGAGGAATTAATTGGCTGCCTGACCAGGTATTTTTAAATTTATATACTCCCAAATTTTTAACTTAAACGAATTAGAATTTAAGCTTTTCATGTACGAAACCCTGCGCAAACATATTGAAAAACAAATCACTTTAACAGATGAAGAATTTGATTTTGTACAACACCATTTCAAAAGCAGGAAATACAAAAAGCACCAGTTCATCATTCAGGAAGGTGAAATGGTCAAATATTCTTATTTCATCATTTCTGGCCTTACTAAGCTTGTTTATCAGGAAGAAAGCGGGAAAAGCCACATCATTTCTTTCGCTATGGAAGATTGGTGGGAGAGTGATTTTAATGCCTTTCTTACGCAACAGCCTGCAAGCTTTTCCCTGGAATGTATTGAAGATACGGAAGTGCTTTATATCTCACTTGCCGATTATAAAATGATCTGTTCACAATTGCAAAAGATTGCATCGTTTTTTCTGGAAAAGGCCCATTTTGGCAACATTGCGGCACAACGCCGCATTTTATCATTGCTTACTTCCAATGCAAAGGCACGTTATGAGCAGTTGCTTAAACAATATCCTTCATTATTTCAAAGGGTGCCGAAATCTTTGCTGGCTGCTTATCTTGGTGTTTCCAGAGAAACATTAAGCCGACTAGCCGGATAGTGTGACAAACATCACTTCAAAATGGTGATATAACGCAACACCGTTTGTACCATCTTTATTCAATTTTGTGGCGTAGCAATGTTTGCTGCATCAAAACACAAATTGAAATGGAAATCAAAACCATCAACCCCTGGAAATGGCAAGACCAGAGAAATTATGTTCAGGCAGTGGAAGTAAAGCAGGTAAACGGTACACTTTATTGTGCTGGCCAAACAGCCATTAATGCCGATGGCCTATCAAGCGATGCGGATATGGAAACGCAATTAGCCCAGGCCATACAAAACCTGGAGCAACTCATTACAACATCAGGCTACGAATGCAAAAACATTGTACGCTTGAATGTTTACCATACCGATACTACAGCATTCTTTGAAAGTTTTCACTTACTACAAAACTGGGTGGTTAAACATGGCATTAAACAGGCTACAACGGTGCTGGAAGTTAAAAGTCTTTTCGAAACGTTAAAAGTTGAGTTGGAAGCTACAGTGGTGATGTAAGCTAAGCACCCGATTAAGTTAGCTAAACATGCTTTTAAATTCTTGTGAAATTTGAATCGTATGTTGCTACCGAAGTAAAACCTGAGGCTTTTTTTGATAGAAAAGTCCCAGGTTTGCAAGTATCATAATTAAAAGCACCGTACGATCAGCTATTTTTCTCTGATGTAAATATTGTTGTGGGTCGATTTCAGAATCAAATCAATTCCTCCACCATTTATTTTTCCATTAAGCACTTCAGCATCTGTACTTACAGCATTACCCGTTGTATATGAATAACTATTTTCATTAGTGGTAACTTTAACCTGTACATTTCCATTTAAAGACCTTGTCAATAATGGACTGGTTCCTACTTTTGTTGCAGCAAGCGTTCCTGTACTTGTCTTTTCTGAAGCTACCTGATTCAGCACAATTTTTAACCCTTCGGCCGCATATACTTTCCCATACTTGGTAACAACATCTAAATTTGCCTTTACTGTTGTTGGGATAGCAACATCTATATGTCCGTTTAGCGAGACAATAGAGATGGGACCTTTGGGTTCAGCTGGGAAGGTGGCATCAACTGATCCGTGCAGGGTACGGATGTTCATCGGACCAACATTATTTAATAATATAATATCATTACCAGTAACCGCCACGTTAATTTCAGCTTTCAGATTTTTTAGCAATACGGTATCCTGGTACATATTGCTGTTGTTGGTAAAAGAGAGTTTGATGTCTTGAGGTAATTTAATGGTCACCATAGTCTGGTTGCTTATACTTACCGGATTAACATTAATCTCATCTCCCTTAACAGTTACATCCAGGCCAAGGCCGCTGTTGTCTTTAAAACCAGAGCTGTTAATTACAGTCAGCCCTTTCGCCCGCTCATCTGTTTCCTCGTCTTCATTTTTAGGAATCGAAAAAATAATTTCATTGCCATTATAACCTTCTACAATTACACCGCTAATATTGAGGTTAATTTTACCGCTGCTTTTGGCGATCTTGTATTGTTTCTGTGCCGATGCCGATAGGCTAATAGTTATCAGCGTGAATAATAAGATTAGTTGATATTTCATATTTATATTTTTTATGTTAATTAAAGTTTATTTTCTTTGAGGAGGATATGATAGGCTTCGTCTTTTACGAGTTCTAAGGTAGATGGATCATTCACCAGCGCATAAAGCTTTTCATCAATCTGAATATTTGGCATTTTACCCAGCAGGTTAACCAACACCAATTGCACCATGGGATCATCTTGATGATTAAAACTGGTTACCAGCAAGTTAGAAACATAGGCATCTTCCTTATACTTTTCCAGCACACTTAAGGCCGCTAAACGCACATTACTATTGCCATCGTTTTGGATGGTACCAGACAGGCGGTTAAGCACATCATAACTAATCAACTCCATTTTTTTAATGGTTAAAATTGCCGCTAGTCTGCTGCTTGAAGAAGTACTGTCATTTAATTGCTTAAGCAGTTGATTCAGCTGATCAGCAGGCCGAACCGTTTTTTTGAGTCGATGCTTTTTAACTGGTATAGCCACATATTTCATTGCCACAGGGTTTTGATCTGGCATGGACTGAGTTTTCATTTTTTGAGCTCCTTGCTGATGCAGGGTATCTTGAGTGCCAGCAAAACGCTGTTCAGGATTTACGGTTTGATTTGCTAATCTAAAGAACCAAAAACCAACTGCACAAACCAGCAATATAGCAGCTGCAGCTATCCACCAGGTAGATTTTACGCTTAAAAGCCTATGTCGTTTTTGATCATTTGCCTGGGCTAATCTTGCTTTTAAACCGGCAAGGTCTAGTTGGGGGGCATCCAGATGATCGAAATCTCCCCGGTGCTTTTCCACAAAATCTTTTATCGGATCATTCATAATATGCTTTATCCTTAAGTGAACTTAAAATTTTCTTTTTTGCGCGGTGATATTGTGTTCTAACCGTTGATGAAGCAACTCCTAACATCAGCGCAATTTCATCCTGCGACATTTTTTCAAAAAGATACAAGTTTAATATTGTTCTGTATCCATCTGAAAGTTCGTTAATACAACGGCGGACATCTTCTACCCGGCTTTCAAAAATTTCATCATCTCTGATGTCGTATTCAGCTTCTGCCCTGAATTCATAATCTCCCAAATCTGAAAACAACAGTTTCTTTCGCCTGATGTGAGAAATAGATTTGTTAATGGCCATTCTCCTCACCCAGGCTTCAAAATTATTAATTTCCTTTAGCCGCTTTTGATCATTGAAAGCAGTAAAAAAGGTTTCCTGTAAAATGTCTTCTGCCTCTGCACTGTGCGTAATCAGTCTGCTAATGGAGTTAAAAATCCCACGGGCATAACGGTTGTACAATCCGGTATAGCCCAAATCTTTACCCTGAAGGCAAAGGAAAATCAATTCCTGATCTGATATGTTATCTTTTTGCGGCAATGAGCGTTTAGTTAGTTGTTATTTTTAGCAGGTTTCTATCTTGTAGTCGCAGGATGTTGAATAATGTTGCATGCAGATCGCATTATAATTTATTCATTTTATAAAGTCAACTGGTTGTCCTCATCAGATTATGTTTAAAGAAAAATAAAAATATTTTTAGTGTAATACAATATTGATTCAAAATTACCGTCTATATAATGAGAGCGTTAATTTAGATTAAACGGGAGTTGTCCTTAGGGATGATTCCCGTTTTCTTTTTTAGCACAAAACCCACCTATTCCCCGCATTTAAATATAATGATACGCAGAGAGGCTTTATAGCGATACCACAAAAAAATATCCTGATTTCTGGACACGCTTAAATTAGTATCAACATCTTATTTTAAAATAATTTTCAGTCCATACAATAATCTTTTAAAATTACCGTCTTATACCTGAGAGCGTTAATTTAGATTAAACGGGAGTCGTCCTTAGGGATGATTCCCGTTTTCTTTTTACCTGTATTTAAACAGATCAAATCTTCAATTTCTGGCTGGGTGTAGAAAATTCTTCGCATTCATTATCACCTTGCAATACCTCCTCTTCACTAAATATGCAACCTATCTTTTATTATGCTCACACATATTGCTTTTAAATTGTTTAAGAAGTATTCCGGAAGCGATATGGATTTATGATATTTGCTTAATTGCATTTTTTTTAAATATAATTACCATTTAAATATATGAGCGATATCGCAGCGAATCAGGACCGTTTCGCGGCCCTTTTAGCCGCAACATCCGATGTAGTTTACCGCATGAGTCCAGACTGGGAAGTAATGTACGAGCTGGATGGCCGGGGATTTTTAAAAAGTACATCAGCACCTATTACCGGCTGGAGAGAACACAATGTTCATCCGGATGATATGCAAATGGTAAATGGTGCAATAGAAAAAGCACTTCTAACCAAATCAATGTTTGAGCTGGAGCACCGTGTTTTACGTTCGGATGGTAGTACAGGCTGGACAATTTCAAGAGCAGTGCCCATCTTAAATGAGGACGGAAATATTTTAGAATGGTTTGGAACAGCCAAAGACATTACCATTCGCAAGGAAACAGAAATTGAACTTCAGCGAGCAAAAGAGCAGGCAGAACAGCAAAAACGGTTGTATGAAACCGTAACATCCAATACACCTGATCTGATTTATGTATTTGGATTAGATTACCGCTTTAACTATGTGAATAAGGCATTGCTCGACATGTGGGGCAAGCGGTTGGAAGATTCGGTTGGCAAAACACTTTTGGAAAATGGATACGAGCCCTGGCATGCCGAGATGCATGAGCGAGAAATAGATGAAATTATTGCAACAGGAAAAGCCATTCGCGGAGAGGTAGATTTTCCACATGCCATACTGGGAAAAAGGACATATGATTATATCCTTTCACCTGTATTTGATGCGAATGGGGTAGTTGTATCCATATCTGGAACTACCCGTGATGTTACACACCGCAAATTGCAGGAACAGGAGAAATACAGGCTATCTGCCGAACTTGCCATGCTAAACGAAGCGGCCGAAACCACAAATGAAGAGCTCAATGCGGCTAATGAAGAACTTCAAGCCTCCCAGGAAAAGCTTAAAGAGGCCAATAGAAATCTGGAACAAATCCTGAATATGTTACCTGCTTCCGTTGTGGTGATTCGTGGCTATGACCTGGTTGTGGAGATGATTAATGAAAGCAATTTAAAATATTGGAACAAAACCAAAGAAGTAGTTTTGGGTAAAAAGTTTCTGGATATATTACCAGACCTTGCGGATCAACCTTTTGCCAGCCAGCTCCGAAAAGTAATGGAAACTGGTGAAGTGATAGACGTAAAAGAAAGCCCTGTACTTTTTACTATGCCTGATGGCTCCATCAGAGAAACCTATGTAGACTACACCTACCAACCCCTTGCGGATGCTGATGGAAATAGAAACGGTGTTTTAGTGATGTCTTTTGAAATTACGGAAAGGGTACTTTCTAAGCGATTACTGGAAAAATATACTGCTAAACTGACCCAGGCAAATGAGTCACTTTCTATTGCAAACAATAAACTGGCAGCCAGTGAGGCACGATTTAAGTTTTTTATTGAGGAGGCACCTGTGGCCATTGGAGTTTTACATGCCAGGGAATTGATTGTCGAAACTGCTAACCAAAAGATATTTGAAGTTTGGGGTAAAAGTTCAGAAATCATCGGATTACCGCTTTCGCAGGCACTACCAGAATTAAGCGGACAGCCTTTTCTAGGCATACTGGACAATGTATTTACGAGCGGAGAACCTTTTTACGCTAACGAGATCAGTGCCATGTTAAATCATGGAGGAGAATTAAAAGAGATCTTCTTTAATGTAGTTTATCAACCCGTAGTTGGACAGGATGGATCCGTATCTGATATCCTGATTGTTGCGGCAGATGTGACAGAACAAGTTCATGCCCGAAGGTCGATTGAACAAAGTGAGCAACATTTTAGAAAACTTGCCGACCTTGTACCTGCCAAAATCTCCAACGCCTTGCCAAACGGAATGGTAACCTTCTTTAATCAGCACTGGCTGGATTTTGCAGGAATGAGTTTTGAAGATCTTCGTGATTTTGGTTATTACCAGATGATGCACCCGGATGAGATTGCTTCTTTTCAAAAAGGGCTGGAGGTAGCAGCAGCTAATGGCACCCCACATGTTGCGGAAATGCGTTTTAAAGATACAAGCGGCAACTATGTATGGCATTTAAATATTGCGTCACCTATTTTAGATGAAGAAGGAAAGGTGATGATGTGGGTTGGGTCTACTACTGATATTCAAACAATAAAAGAGGAAGAGCAGCGCAAAAGTGACTTCGTAAGTATGTTAAGTCATGAGCTTAAAACTCCTGTTACCTCCATTAAAGGACACGTACAATTGGCCTTAAGATTACTCTCCAAGGAAACATTATCTCCATCACTACAAAAATTGAGTTCTTCATTAACCCGTATTGATGTGCTGCTTTTGCAATTAACCGGACTTATAGGAGATATGCTTGATCTTAGCCGGATTGATGCCGGAAGGATGGATTTGAAGGTAGAACATTTTGCAATTGATGTTATGGTTAAAGAAGTGGTAGAAGATTTTCGTTTAAGCCATCAGCAACACTTCTTCCACTTAAAAACAGAAGCAGAGGTATTTGTTACTGCAGATCGGGATAGAATCAGCCAGGTACTGATCAACCTGATTGCAAATGCAATTAAATACTCTCCTAAAAGTAACAGGGTTGATATATCTGTGAAAACAACAATAGATAGTGAGATATTAATTTCCATAAAAGATTATGGAATAGGTATTGAAGAAAAAGACCAAAAGAAAATTTTTGAGCGCTTTTTCAGAGTAGAGGGACAGAATGAAAAATACTTTAGTGGCTTCGGAATCGGATTGTTTTTAGCGCATAATATTATATCCAGACATAGGGGCAAAATTTTATTGGAAAGCCAAAAGGATCAAGGTTCTGTATTTACAGTACACCTTCCGATTTAGAATTTCTGCATTAGAATTTTTCAGAAATTTTTCAAAGGCTATTAAAGTAAGGAGAATGGCGATCGTGTCAAACCGGGATGTAAAAACAGTAAATAAATGAGCTCAGGTGATTAGAAAATGAGCATAACGAATAAAGCACACAGACTATACATTAATTTAAAAATATAGTTTTTGTCTATACCAATAAAAATGAAGTCATGGCATTATATAAAAACACATCTGCCATAACTTCATTTACGCTTGTATTCTGCTACAACTATAAAAATTAAGAAGTTTTGATTAACTAGCCATAATTTTATTACCTACCAGAAGATATTTTCAGCCCATCTCTAAGTTTATTTTGCTTCAGGTACTCAATTAATGCTTCTGGGTGGTCGGTTTGCATACCCTGAATACCTTTTCTCATCGCATTCAACCAGTCGTCAGGCGTTTCATTTTTCTTTTGAACATCCAGAAAGACACTAATTCTTAAAGTGCTGATCACAGGTAAAAGATTTTCGGACGGGATATTATCTACAGCATCTAGGGGCATTTTACCAAGAACCTGTAATAACCCTTCCTTTGTACCAATAGCTTTATCTAAACTGGACATTAAGGGCATTTTAGGTGCAACTTTTTTCCATGAATAGTATTGTTGCAGCTCATTAATATAAACCAATACCTGATCTGTCATCCCTGCTTTTTCAATTTCCTTGTAAGCCTGATTTACATCTGCAGCTTTGAAATCAAGGTAAATATTGATCCTACCTTTGCAGGTTTTTAATGCATCAGCAAAGCTGGCGATCTGGTGCAAGCTGCCATCTACCCCTTTTAGCGTAAGCTTTTTTACTTCTTCAAAATCAAGATCCTTTATCATGCCCTTCCCATCACTCATCTGGTCTACGCGATCGTTATGCAAAAGAACCAATTGCCCGTCGCGGGTGGTTCGGAGGTCTATTTCTACATAATCCGCACCAAACACAATAGCCTCCTCAATAGCAGCTATGGTATTTTCAGGCTTGTTGAGGTGGCTTCCACGGTGTGCAATAACGATGAAACCATGTTTTGATTTTGGCAGCGACTTTGCCACCTGTTGCGAAAAAACAGGTAAACAAAAACTACCCAACAGGATGGCGCATAATGCCAGATTCTTTTTTAAGTCCATATTTTATTGCTTTAAAGCTGGATTTAAATCTGTAAATGCAGCCGCATGATCTCGGCTTCTTTTTTGTAATGAAAAGGCATCAAAGAGTTCACCAGAAGTTTTATAGGCTTCAAATTTAAGTTTTCCACCATCCACGTGAATCACCTGAAATAGCTGGGTATTTTCTAAAGATACGTCCATCCATTTAGCGCCATCTACCTGGTACATTTTAGGGCCTGCAACTGAAACCAGATAAACTGGTCCACTTACTTCACGTCCGGATAAACCTCTGGGTAAGTTCTGCCCACGGCTATAAGTGTGGTCATGCCCTTGCAATACCAGGTCAATGTGGTATTGATCAAACAGTGGTTTAAAGCGTTCTCTGAACTCCTTATTATCTCTGCTTTTTGCCGTAGAGAAAATAGGGTGATGAAAGGTGATCACCGTCCACAACTTCTTATTTTCTTTCAGTACTTTTTCGAGCCACTCATATTCAGCTTTGGCTGAAGCTTCATCCAGAATGATCATTTGTGAATCTAAAGAGATAATGCGAACATCCTGATAATCTACATAATATACAGATTTTTCAAGCCCCTTTGGTCCGTTACCAGCAAAAGTATACTGTACGCCCCAGTGTGGATCTAAAATGAGCTTTCGCTGATCATCGCGGACATATTCGTGGTTCCCCGGTGAAGGAATACTTGGAATCATCCCATTAATAAAACCACCACCATAATGCCACTCGCCCCACTCCTGATCGTTATTGGAGCGGTTAATTAAATCTCCTGTATGAATAATAAATCTTGCATCAGGCTGGTGAGAAAAAGCTTTACGGATAACACGCGACCATTTCGAACGGATATCATTCTGGGCATCGCCCAGGTAAATAAAAGAAAATGGTTCATTTTTAGCTGAGGCTGTGGTAAACTGGAACCATTCGCTCCAGTGTTCATCCGATCCCACTCGATAGGCATATACCGTTGCTGGTTTTAAGTTGGTAAAAGTAACATGGTGATACTTCGCCGTTTCATAATTGTTTCCGCCATTTAATAAGGTTGAACTGGCATCATAACTTGTTATAGCGGTTTCTAAGGCTGGGTTGGCATCTTCAGCCTTAATCTGTGCTTTCGATGCCGTAATGGTCGTATCAGTACGCCAGTTAACGGTTTGACTTGTTGCCGGATCTCCTGCCCAGGTTAAAATGACGCGGTCTGGGTAATGGCTTGGACTAAAGTTTTGTGCAGCTAATTCTGTCAGCAGTGAGCCAACCATTACTGCCGTGATTAAAACAGATTTTATAAAGAATTTCATGTTGATTTTGATTAAGGATTTAAATTATTTGAGGTACCACATAAGCGTGTACTGATTGTCTGCACCAAAAACGGAGACAGCTTTCTGGTAATTGGCTTTGTTCTTTGCGCTTTCCGAATCCGGATAGATGTAGCGTTTAGGAATTCCCCTTCCAGCGGCAAGCGGACCAGTAACAAAAGCGGGATAACCCGTTCGGCGTTGATCAAACCATCCTTCCGAACCTTTAAATAACATGGCCAGCCATTTTTGGGTAATTAATTGTTCCAGTGTACCATCATATTTTACAAGTGGCTGATTGTAGTAAGTTTGAGCTGCTGATACCGCATAACTGCTCATCGATTCTTTAACGCCTTTGTAGTACATCGATTCTGCTGTTTCTCCACTTACTGTAATTTTACCTTTCTGCATGGCTTCTGCCAGAATAAAGCACTGTTCAGTATAGGTTACCAGGCTGGCTTTTAATAAGGGATTTGCTGTACCTCCATTTTTCCTGAAGAGTGAGGAAGAAAAAACAGAAACATGGTCTTCTCCACCATTATAAGCCGATGGCGCATCAATGGCATTGGGTACGCCAACATATTTATTAAAATCTACAGTTGATCCAACCGTACTTTTTACAGGCTCCACCCAAACGGCCAGCCTTGGATCATTGCGTTCAATCAGCCGATCTACCAGTTCTTTGCTCACTTTGGTTTTCAAGTAATCGAAATCAATCATGGCTAAAGGACCACCAGGCCAACTATAAGTGGCAATGTTGCCCAAATATGCAATCTCCGCATTATCGGCACTGCTTTCAAAAATTGGAAATGCGGTTTTATCATTCACAATCTCCTGCATTTCAGTAAAGGCCGGCGCATAGTTTTTAGAGATGCGCAACAACATGCGTAAACGCAGCGAATTGGCAAACTTTCTCCAGGCGAGTGCCTTACCTTTAAAAATCACATCTCCTTTGGCATTGATCTCCTGCGAATTGCCTTTCAGTATATCGTTGGCTTCTTTAAGTTCTCTTAACAGATCAGGATAAATGGTTTGTTGCTGATCATATTCCGGATAAATAAGATTGGCTTCTTTAGATTTAAGCGCATGTGAATAAGGAATATCTCCATATAAATCAGTTAGATAGCCAAAATTAAAGGCTTTCATAATTTTACTAATGGCGATATACTGGTTTTCTGATCGCTTTTGTGCCGTTTCTAAAAAAGTTTTATTCACGGCTAAACGGGCATAAATATCATCCCAATCAACAGGCCCCCAATCCAACAAGTCGTAACCAGTGTTGCGCACCAGCGTCAGGTATCTTGCCGCCGAAGCGGGTCTTCTGCCAACTGCATTTTCCTGGTAAGCGTAGGCTGTTGACACCAATACATCAGACATTAAAAACTCAGTATTAGTGGCTTCTGGCGCGTTGGGGTTGGTATTGATTTTTTCAAAGTCTTTAGTGCAGCTCGCCAATAGCACTGCAATGGCAAACAAAAGCGTTATATATTTGAATTTCATTTTTATACAGATTAAAAATTACAACTTAGTTTACAGCCAAATGAGCGGGTGCCAGGCAAAGTCCAATGGCCTACGCCCAGCTTAAAGCCTTCGGTAACACTCATGGTTGTTTCCGGATCATAACCCAATCCATTGGCAGTCCAGGTGTACAGGTTCCTTCCGATCAGCGAAAGAGAAAGGTTGCTGATGGGAAGTTTGCGTATAAGCTTTTTATCAAATACATAGGTTAGTGAGGCTTCCCTGATTTTCAGGAACGAAGCCGAATAAGTTAACCTTTCATAGTATTTGTTGTAGGTATTGTTATAAAAATCGGCAGCGGCAATAATGATTTTGTTCTCCGTAAGGTTACCATTGGCATCTGCTATATAACCCGGAATGATCATCCCATCGTTGCGTTTTCTGCCCTGCGAATCTGTCCATGCCAAGCCGCCTGTTTCTGCATCTCTGCCTGCAAGGGTATTATCGGTTAAGCCTGCATTAATCAGACTTTTAACCACGTATGAGTAAAAATTACCGCCCTTGCGCCAGTCTAACAGCACATTTAAAGTGAAGTTTTTATAACTAAAGGTATTGTTGAAGCCAACGGTAAAATCAGGATTATAGTTACCTACTTTTATATATTCAGCATTGTTGCGGATATAATGCCCGGTTTTATCCAATAAGGCCGCTCCGGCATTTTGACCACTGGTTACTTTGGTATAACTTGGGGTATAAAAGTCACCGATTTTAGTTCCCTCCTTAATCAGGTAACGGATGTTATCACCATCTGCACTGCCCATTGAATATTCCTTCAAACCTTCTGAAAGCTCAATCACCTTATTTTCATTTTTCGTAAAGTTTACATTGGTTTCCCACTTAAATGCACCATTAAAAGGCACAGCATTTAAACCAATTTCCCAACCGCTATTCTGGATATTCCCCGCATTGATTAAGCGATTAGAAGCACCAGAGGCAATGGTTGTTGGAATATTAATGATCTGGTTTCTTTTATTGGTTTTGTACCAGGTTATATCTATACCTATGCGACTTTTAAAAAAGCGCAGGTCGCCGCCAAATTCGTATGAGGTTGCAATTTCGGGTTTCAGGAAGTTGTTCTTCAGGTTAAACTCAATGGTCGCCCTTTTTACATCGCCCCAGTCCTGGTTAAAAGGAATGGTATTGTATAACTGATAGGGATCGGTATCACTACCCACTTGTGCCCAGTTAGCCCTTAATTTAATAAAGGAAATCGCATCAGATTTGATTTTGAACACGTCCGTTACAATGGTACTTAATGATGCGGATGGATAAAAGTAGGAGTTGTTTTCGGCAGGCAAAGTGCTCGACCAATCGTTTCTTCCTGTTAAATCAAGAAAAACCATATCCTTAAATGATACTTGCCCCAGGCCATACAAACTGTTAATGTGCTTGCTTGAATTGTATTGTGAATTAACAATGGTACCCGCCTGTGCGTTGCTGATGTTATACACACCAGGGATGCTCAGGCTTTCTGTTTTCTGTGCCGTACTCCTGTTGGTCTGGCTCATCTGGTTGCCACCAGCCGAAAGGCTGAATGACCAATTCTGGTTCAGCAGTTTCTTATAGCTAAGTAAAAAATCAGTATTCTGTTCCTTAAAAAAAGAATTATCTACACCATATCCACCATATTTAAATCTTTTCGAACTAAAAGGGCGTTTGGTCTCATGCGTTTCATTGTACAAATCCAAACCTGTCCGCACCATTAAACTCAGTTCTTTGGTGATATCGTAAACGGCCTGCACATTACCAGTCAAACGGTTTCTATCATAGCCATTGGTATGTTCATAAGCTACAAAGTATGGGTTATCAGAATCATCTGCTGAAAATTGTTCAATATTTTCCCTGCCCGGTTTCCAATAATTCTTCAGGTCGTTGATGTTCATGTTTGGCGGAAGCGAGTATAACATCTGGGTAACACTTTCCCGATAGGCTGATGGCCTATTATCACTCTGGTTGTTTACATAGCCTACATTGGTGCTAATTTTTAGCTTTGGATGCAGCACATAGGTTGCAGAAAGATTCAGGGTATTCCTTTTTAAATCAGTATTGGGTACTATGCCCTTATTGGTGAGGTTGGTATAGGATAAGCGATAATTACCATCTGCATTTTTTCCGCTGATGGCAAGGTTATTCGTGTAAGTGCTTCCTGTTTCATAAAAATCCTGAGGATTATTGGCATATGAAACCCAATCTGTAGCAATTGGTTTTCCGCTGGCATCAAGCGCGCTGTTCCATTGTACATGTTTAGTGCCCACATCAAGCCTTGGGCCCCAGGCAGAAGTGGTAGAAGAAGCAGGATCATCGGTATATTCGCCACCGCCAAATATGTGCTGAAAGTGAGGAAACATCCAGGCCTGATCATACATAGCATTGGAATTAAAGTTGATGCCTAACCCTTTTTTACTGGCCGAACCATTTTTAGTGGTAATGAGCACCACACCACTTCCAGCCCTGCTGCCATAGAGTGCCGCAGCACTTGCGCCTTTAAGGATGGTAATGCTTTCTACATCATCCGGACTTATGTCTGCAATCGGACTTCCATAATCAACTGATGAACGTCCAACTTCTGTTGTGGAACGGAGTGAATGGGCTACAGGAACACCATCTACCACAAATAGTGGCTGGTTATCTGTTGCAATAGATGATTGCCCTCTAATGGTGATGAATGATGTTGACCCAGGATCTGAACCTGTACTCACTACATTCACACCCGCCACTTTTCCTGCCAATGAATTAATTACGTTTACCTCCTTTACCGTGTTTACATCGCTGCCCTTTACTGTAGAAATAGAGTACCCCAATGCTTTTTCGGCACGTTTAATGCCCAGGGCGGTAACCACCACTTCAGAAAGCGCTTTTTCATCTGGGATGAGACTAATGTTTAATTCGGTTGCGCCACGAAGCGGGCTTTCTTTGGTTTGGTAGCCCATCATCCTGAAGATCAGTGTGGCAGAGTTGTCGGTCACATTCAGACTATAATCGCCGTTAAGGTTGGTAGTAGTAAAGTTGTTGCCTGTTTTTTCTATTATATTTACACCAGGTAATGGCAAACCTTTTTCATCCGTCACCTTACCTTTTACCCGTACTGTTTTTTTGATAATGATCTGATTTTTCTCGATCAGGTAGCTGAGTTGCAATGGTGGCAATATCCTGCCGAGCACACTGCTTACGGTTTCATTCTCTGCATTTAAACTACTGATATGCAGGTGATCTATATCGTCTTTATTGGTGTATACAAAATAGAGACCAGTTTTCTTTTCGATGGTTTTGAAAAGTGTTGTTAAATTCCCTTGTTTAAGGTTAATGCTTACTTTAACGTTTAGTTGCTGTGCATTTACAGGTGATGCTTGCCCTACATAGAGCATAACAGAGAGCATGATGTAAATAAGGGTAAAAAAACGCATGACGCTATAAATTAATTGACTAGTCACTGCTGACTTTTTCATAACTTTGTTTGTTTTAATCTTGATGGGTTAAAATAAAATTTAAAATTTCTTAGCTGCGGCATGCGTCAACATGCTGCAGCTTTCTTATAGTTTGTGTTTAATTACATTTACCTCCTTTTATATAAATCGTTTGCTTGTTGATGGTATAATGGATATCAAATGTGAGCTCTAGTGTGCGTAACACTTCTTTGATGCTTACATTATTAAATTTTGCAGTGAGTTCGCAGTTGTTAAATGACTGATCGGAAATGATCTTTACCGCATATTTTCTAGAGATGGTTTGGAATACCTCTTCCATTGGAGTTTTATCGAAATACATTTTCCCGATGCTCCATTCAATCGATGTCTGTGCGTCTTCTACGTTCTGACACTTCAAGCGATCTGATTTTAAATCATAAATTGCTTTTTGATTGGGCAAAAGGTGAATGGCCACCGATTGTTTTCCAGCTGAATCTCTCGAAACCGCTACCTTGCCAGTTAGTACGGTTACTTCTGGCACCGCATTTTTCCATGCGCGGATATTAAAACTGGTGCCGAGTACCCTGGTTTGAATATTCTGGCTCCTAACAATAAAAGGATGTGCGGGATCTCTCTTTACCTTAAAAAAGGCTTCTCCGCTTAGCTTAACGGTTCTGATCGCAGCATGATTAAGGTTTTTAGGGAAGCTGATGCTGCTACCGGCATTCAACCATATTTCCGAACTGTCGGGAAGCAATACATTGATTATTTTGCCCGCAGCGGCTTTCTCGGTTATCCAGGTGATTGCATTTTCTGAAACAGGCTGTTGTTTTTGATTCTTAAAAACGAAGAATACCAGTGCGCCGATTATTGCGGCTGCGCTTGCAATGGTCCACCAGTTTAATTTTTTGATTTTTCTGGTTTTTACAGGTTCTAGTTGATGTTTAATACCTGCAAAACTTTCCTGCCAAGAATCATCCTCGGGCATAGCGGCGGTATCTTCCCACAGACTGAGTGCTTGTTCCAATTGATCCATACGATCAGGATCATTACCGGCCCAACCTTTAAGGCTTTTCTCCAGTAATTCAACTTCTAAATTACGCCCGCCTGCACGTTCTTTTTCCGCTACATATGCGAGTACTAATTTCCAGGTTTCCTGATCCATTCTAATGCCTTTATACCTACAAGACAAGAATGAGCGGCGCACTACGGGCCGCAAGTTGTTAACTTTACATGAATAAATTGTTAAGCAGAAACCTACCTAAACTCTGATTCGTTTTTCAATACTTTTTGCTGCAGAAACTGAAAACCTTTTACCAGGTGGTCTTCCACAGTTCTTACTGAAATATCCAATAAATTGGCAATTTCCTTATAGCTGAATCCATCAATCCGGTATAGGTAGAAAATCAGCCGCCGCCTTTCGGGCATCTGATCTATTAAAGCATAGAGCATGCGGTTCCGGTCTTTATTCTGAAAGATTTGTGCCGGTGTTTCTTTGAGGTCGGTTATTTCTGGTGTTTCTTCCTCACCGTCTATGTGCCAAAATTTTACCTTGACTTTTTTATGGTAATTAGTTGAGGCATTTTTAACGGCACGGAACAAATAGGCCTTTTCATTAATGGGGATAACATTATTTTTCCAGATGGAAATGAACACATCATTTAAAATGAGTTGCGCCTCTTCTCTATCCCTTACCAGATAAATCGCATATTTTTTTAGCGTGGGGTACATCCGACGGTAAAGGTCTTCGAACGCTTTTTCATCGAATGCCTGTTCCAGAGCATCATTTGATCCGGCCATATTATCTTTGCCCATCTGTTGTTCTGGCAAAATGATCATAAGCAAATGAAACCCTATTAACCATTAAAGCCAGAAGGAGCATATTAAAAATGTAAGCCAGCCTTTTTTAAATAAAGAATCAACTCAGCCGGGCGATCACTTTGCAAAATGGCAGGCTTCTTTTCAACGAGCCAGCCCCAGCTTTCCTTCTTTTTATTTTCTTCCACGGCTAGGTCATCATCATGCCCTCCATTTAATGAAGGCCATAAGCTATTTAACCAAAGCACCTGTTGTTTGGCAATTTCAGGCAGCATCTTAAGGTTTTTCAAGGTATCGGTATCAAAAATGGGCTGAATAATGCTTTTCTTATTAGGCTGGTAACTTTTAATAATTGGGAGGGCATCTGTACCTTTCATATTTACGACCACCATCAGGTATGCTTCTGCCGGAATGACTTCATGGCTTTTTAAATACTCAAAGGTTAGGTTATCACCTACATTTACAATGGTTTGGTTAAGGGTTTCCGTTTCCTGAAGAATCTGGAATACTTCCTTCAGGTGGTCATTACCTTTATCAACATTGATGATAATTTTACCTTTTGCAGCCAGCATCATTTCTTTTAAGGTTGGAATATGATGCGGGGTAATTCTGCCCAGGCCATTTTTTAATTTAAACTGCTGGATTTCAGCGAGAGAATAATCACTCACTTTACCTTTTCCGTTGGTGCTTCGGTCGATGGTTTGATCATGCATGATCACCATCTGGCTATCCTTCGTCATTTTAACATCGAGTTCCATGATGTCGAAGCCTTTTTCTATACTATTTAAAAGCGCCTGCATCGAATTTTCAGGTGCATTTCTCCAATCGCCACGGTGTGCGGCAACCAGAATTTCTTTATTGCCTTTACTAAATAGGGCAGCAAGCCTTTTTTCAGGGTGCTGTGCTGAGGCCATTAAGGAAAAAAGCATCAATACGCCTAATAAAAACAGGTAACAGCTTCCTTGCTTCAAACAGGTTTTATATTTCATCTTTTTTAAATCTATGGAGATGGATAAAGTGGTGGCTGTTTGCTCAGCCACCATTTAGTTAATCAAAATACAGGTAACCGATTAATAACCTGGGTTCTGGTACATTTTAGCCGGATCCAGCTTTACTTCATCGAAAGGAATCGGGAAGAACCGGTCTTTATTGGTTACGTTCGCCAGCTTGGCAATGCCGAAAGAAGATTGCGGTTTAGCCTTTAAATAGGTAGCCAATTCGGTGGCCGTAAAATTCCTGATCAGATCAAACCAGCGCTGGTGTTCAAAAGCAAACTCTACTCTACGCTCATGAAGAATAGCCAGCTTTAACGTAGGGAAAGCGGTTGCATAAGCGGCATTGGTTCTTGAAACTGTGTAAGTTGGCATTCCGGCGCGGGTTCTCACCATATCCAGGTACTGAATGGCTGCAGCGTCATTTCCTTGCAGCATATTTACTTCTGCCAACATCAGGATCACATCTGCATAACGCATCAAGATCCAGTCGTTGCCTCCATACCCGTTCACTGTTGCCAATGAACTTGCATCACGGAATTTGGTGATGAACCAATCTTTCACAATAGGATCATTGGCATATTTTACCGAGAAGTCTTTTCGAAGATCTGAAGTTTCGTATTCATTAATTAAATCTAATGTCACGTTTCCGCCAATACCGGTTGATACTTTCAGGGAGTTGATGGTTTCGCCTTTGGCCTGGTTATTTGCGGCAATGCTCGAACTGTAATTTACATCACCCTGTTTATTGGCAATTTGGAAAATCAGCTCTTTACAAGTTGTCTTTTTGTTTACATCAAACACATCGGCATATGGAATTTCAGATAAGCTTCCGAAGGTTTTCATATTGTAAGCAGCCAAAAGGTAGGTATTGGCATTGCCCAGATTTTCAGCCTTGTTGTTGGCAAGTGTTGCAGCCATGGTAAGGTAAACTTTGCCTAAGTAGGCATTAATGGCAGCTTTTGAAACCCTGCCAATTCCGGCAGTTGACTGAAAGTTGGGCAAAGTACTGCTTAAACCATCTTTTAAATCTGCTATGATCTGATTATACACCTCTGCTTCCGGAGCCCTGAAGGTAGCTGCGGTTACTTCTTCGGTGGTGATCAGTTGTTTGGTCACCAATGGAACAGGTCCCCACTTGCGCACCAGTTCAAAATACATGATGGCCCTTACAAACTTGGCCTCTGCCATATAATTGGTTTTAGTGGCCGGATTGGCAAATGAAACTTTATCAATATTGGATAAAATAACATTGGTTCTGGCAATTGAATTATACAAGGCCAGCCAATGTGTTTTTAAGTAAGAGTTACTTGGCAACAGCGAAAAATCATTAAACTGAAAGGGTTCGCCGGCATTACTCTGGTTATCGTTTCTTCCGGTATCATCTGAGCGTTCATCGGTAAATAAACCACTGTTCTCACCTATGGTATTGCTACTCCTCATGGCTTGGTAAGCACCATTAACGGCAAGCAATACATCATTCTCTGTTTTAAAATAATTATCTACCGTTACGGCATTGGGATTATTTTGTTGCAGAAATTCTTTTTTACAAGCACTTAAGCAAACGGTAGTACCCAGGGCAGCTATTAAAATATATTTTTTCATTTTGTTAAATTCTAAAAGGTCAGTTTAATACCAAGGTTGTAATTTCTTGCCAGCGGATAATTCCCATAATCTACACCTGGCGTTAAGTTCGCACCGCCATTATAATCTACTTCAGGGTTGTAACCTTTATAATCAGTAATGGTGAAGGCATTATCTACACTGGCATACACCCGAATATTGCTTACTTTAAGTGTATTGGCAATGGCTTTAGGGAAACTATAGCCTAAAGTAATGTTGGTACACCTGAAATAGGATCCATCCTGAAGATAGAAAGATGATAAACGGGTATTATTACTTTGTGTTCCGGCACGTGAAGCCCTGTAATTTAAGCCGCTTCCTGGATTGGCTTCATTCCTATAGCGATCTGCCACCTGGGCATACTGGTTACCAGAACCTTCAAAGTTATACAGGTAATAATCCTGCCCGTCTAATACCTGATTACCTTGCGAACCATTAAATGAAGCCCTGAAATCAATCGTTTTGTAAGAAGCGTTTAAGGCAAAACCATAAGTGAATTTAGGGTATGGGGTACCAATAATGGTTTTATCCGCATCATTTACAATTCCATCACCATTGGTATCCTGAAAGTACAAATCGCCAATTTTAGCCGGATTGGTGGTTGATGCAGAAGGCGCTACCTTACCCAGATTGTCTGCCGTGATTCGGCCCAATACCTTGAAACCATAAAACATGCCTACCGGCTGGCCTTCCTGGGTAATGTGGGTCATGTAAGAACGCTCGGCACCATTGGTTAGAATGGTACTCGCACCACCCATATCCAATACTTTATTTCGGTTTAACGCAATGTTTCCGCTTAGCCCTAAGGTAAAATCATGGTTTTGAATAATCCGTCCATCTAGCTGAACATCGAAACCGGTGTTTCGCACCTTACTATCTGCCAGGTTGGTGAGAATGGAAGCACTGCCTGAAACAGCTGAAATGGGTTGATTAAACAATAGGTTATAAGAATTACTGAGGTAATAGTTGGCAATGATAAAGAGGCGATTTTTGAATAAACCGATATCTGTACCAAAGTTATACTGGGAAGTGGATTCCCATCCCAAGCCTCTATCCTGAATGGCATTTGGCCAGATGGCTGTTGCAATTGCATTGCCAATCACCACGCCGCCGGGCGCACTCATTTGCTGCTGGGTTCTGTAATTTGGAATGTTGTTGTTTCCACTTAAACCCCAACTCGCCCTGATTTTTACGGTAGAATGTTCGCCCAAAAAGTTGTGGTAAAAATCTTCATCAGAAAGGTTCCAGCCTGCTGAAATAGAAGGGAAGTTACCATACTGGTTTAAAGGGCCAAACCTGGAGGAGCCATCACGACGGAAAGTTCCCGTTAAAAAATATTTGCCAGCATAGTTATAACTCACCCTACCAAAATAAGATAGCAAGGTGTTGGTTGCTTTTGCAGCATTATCCAAAGTAAAAAAGCTTGGATCGGCACCTTTATCTGAAATCTCTCCGATATAATCATTCTGGAAGCCTTTAGCCGAAACACGAAGCGTATCGCTGGTGGTTTTCTGTGCAGAATATCCCGCCAATACGTCTAATTTATGCTTGCCTAAAGTTTTACTGTAGTTCATGGTAAACTCAGCCAGCTGATCGGTTTGACTCAGTGTTCTTGCTACAGCATTAGCAGCCGTAACTGATGCAGTAGAATATGGTGGGTTATTGCCATTGCTCAGGCTGGTTGGCAAGTAATAATCATATTTCTCATTGTAAGTTTGTGTACCCAAATTGGCTTTAAAATCAAGACCATCTAAAATTTTATAGGTGGCATTGGCATTATAGGTGCTTCTGCTTCCTTTCCGGGTAATTTTTAACTGTTCTACAGTAGCTAAAGGATTTTCAGGGTTCTGGATTCCATATTGAGAGGCCAATGAAGCCATGCCAAACTGAATCGGGTTCCCGTTGCCATCACGTGCCGGAAGATAAGGCAGGTAAAGCAATGCAGACATCATCGGACTTAAATTATATCTTCCTTCCTGTACCTCACGGTTGTTATTTTGTGTATAAGCGACATTTGCGCCTACACGCAGGCGCTCACTTACATTTCCATCGATATTGGCCCTGAAGTTGATCACTTTCTGATTGGTATTGGTTACAATACCATTGTTATCCTGATAACCTCCGCTCATGAAATACTTCACATCTTTATTTCCGCCGTTAAATGAGAGGTTATGACGCTGGAAAGCCGCATTTCTATACAATTCATCCTGCCAATCAGTATTGTATTGTGCCGGGATGGCTTGCCGGGTAGAGAAATTGTAAAGATCAGAGGGGATGCTTACGCTACTTCCGTTACCTACATTAGTGATGCGGGTGGCATTGCTGTCGCCAAACATGGTATCATTCCATGTCTTGCCAGAATTGACCCATAAATCTTTATAGGCATTGTTCCGTCCATCAATCAGTAACTGGATAAACTGATTGGCATCCAGGAGATCAATCTTTTTAGATAGCTGTGAAACTCCACCCTGCACATCGTATTCAAAATGACCTTTTCCGTCTTTTCCTCTTTTAGTGGTAATTAGCACTACTCCGCCTGAGGCCCTTGACCCATAAATTGCTGCAGATGCGGCATCTTTTAAAATATCTATGGTTTCAATATCTTCTGGATTGATAGATACATTATTTCCTGCGGGATAACCATCAATCACGTATAAGGGATCAGAACTGGCGTTAATAGAACCCACGCCACGCACCCGGATTTTGGTGCCTGAATAAGGCGCCCCACTGGTTTGTGAAACCTGTACCCCCGCTACCTTACCCACCAGGGCCTGGCCTATGGTTGGGGAGGTAAGGTTCATTTCTGAAGCTTTTACACTACTGATGGCACCGGTAAGGTCAGATTTTCTTACTTTCTGGTAGCCAATAGCCACCACTTCATCTAAGGTATTGTTGCTTTCTCTTAAAATTACATTTAAGGTACGGGCAGTATTTACGCCCACTTCCTGGGAAGTATATCCCACAAAGGTAAACACCAAAGTGGTTTCTTCCTGCAAAGCAATGGTATACTTACCATTTCCATCCGTTACTGCGGTTTTTTTATTTTTCTTGTCGTAAACACTTACGCCAGGCAAGGGTTGATGTTGTTCATCGGTCACTGTACCAGTGATGGTAAAAGCGGCCCGGGTTTTTACCATGGCCAGATTGCTTTTAAACGGGCTAGCGGCCATGATTGGCAAATTGCTGATGGCCAGTAATCCAATAGGCAAAAGCAATTTCCTGCAGGTAGGCTTTAAACCTGCAATAAAAGAAAATGATGTCATCTCTTAGTTGTTAGTAATGATTTTTGTTTGGTTTGTTTTGTCGTGATATTCAAAGGCATGTAGAAGCTGATTCACATAGGCATTGAGTTAAATACATCACAAAATTATTTCGAGTGCTTTAATTGCGCCAAAGCTAGGTGTGTACTTTTAACACTATGTATCCTTAATGTTAAGTCTGAAAGAATGTTTTTACTTCAAATCATTATTTTAGATCACCCTTTACACGTCGAATGCAAGACAATTTAAGCTGTATGTCATTGCTATGTTGCTAAATTATCATTTGATTGTATTATCCCTTTCTAATTTCAATCTCTACCCAAACTACTTTCGTAAATCATATTGTTAGCATTAAATCAACGGGACGATTTAGACTATAAACTGGTGCATAATTTTAGCATCGCTACGCTACCCGGGCTTCTGGATAGGATTCCGGGTAGCAAATAAGCTTTTGCTGAACCTCCATGTAGAAAAACCATTTCTAATGATACCACTTAAACCATCTATTGCTTTTTATTGTTATGTTTAAGCATTTACACCATCAGGTATCAGGCTATGGAATCTTTAAACCCGACTATGTATCGCTTAATTTATACCAGTGTTGCAGCCACTGTAATGCAGCCCGCACAACTTATTGAGATTTTAAAATTCTCCAGAGACTGGAATAAAGACCATGATATTACAGGTTGCCTGGCTTACATTGAAGGTGATCTGGAGAACGGAAATCTGTGCCGCTTTATTCAGGTGTTGGAAGGACCTAAAGAAGAAATATTGAGCCTTTTTCAAAACATTGGTAAAGATAGCCGACATAAGAATATCACCCTTATTAAACGTGGCCCCATCGAAAAACGGCATTTTGAATCCTGGGAAATGGGCTTTGAAAAGGTAGCACTTGAAGGGAATACCATCCTCCAAGAATTTTTCAGGCTAGACCCGCAAATAATAGCCCTCCATGGCAATATCCACAATAACATGATGATGGATTTTATGAAGTCTTTTTATTATTATCTTTAAATGACGCAACCTTTTACTACCATGTTTCGTCTTTCTAAAAAATTGATCTCTCATGAAAAATGCCCTTTTTGTATGCTTGCTAACCCTTACTTATAACACTTGTTTTGCTCAGACCATTACCGTTAAAAACGATCAACCTATCATGGCTACCAATGATAATACAAACGTATTCTAAAAGGCACTTTTTAAAGCTTTAAAAGTTGGGTATTTGCACCGTAAAATGGTTAATTGGAAAACGGTAGAGGCTGAAACTTATACAAACCTTAAGCGCTACAACACTTTTAAAGCGTCTCTTAAAGAAATCACGAATTTATTTGACCAAATAAATGCTACTCATTGTTTGGTTTACCGGGGGAATGATAAATACACCGGAACCAAAAAGGCAATTTCGAAAGAGCTTTATTCTGCTCAATGGAAAAAGAAATATGATAGCAAACCATCTTTTGAAGTGAAGGTACTTGATGGAAAGTATGGCTATATCTTAATGCCTGCAATGGTATTTTTCGATAATTCTGCGGAAAATATGCACAAGGTTGCACAGCCCTTATATGATCAAATCGTTGATATAAAAACCAGCCATCACATAGACGGTTGGATAATCGATTTAAGATTCAATTTGGGTGGAAACTCAGCACCTATGCTTTTAGCATTGTACGACTTTCTTGGCGACACAAATATCTGGGGCGAACTCAATGAAAATAAAAAATCAGTTAATAAATACAAACTGATAAATGGGAACTATATTCAGAAATCGACAACGATAGGTTCCATTAATCCCAGAGGTGTATTACTGGATCAGGCGAAAGTGGCACTCATTACTGGAATATTTACCGGGAGCTCAGGAGAAGTTACTGCACTGGCTTTTAAGGGTAGGCCCAATACCATCTTCATCGGTGAAAATACAGCCGGATATACTACAGGGAATGTGACATGGACTTTACCTTTTGATACCTTTATCGCATTGACAACGGGTTATGACAGTGATAGAAATGAAACTTATTATCCCTACATCAGCCCTGATGTTGTGGTTTCCAAACAAGATAATTTTGATAATCTCATGGCAGATTTGAATATTCAGGAAGGAATAAAGTTTATAAAAGGTAAATGATTAAGACTTTTATTTTTGAATAAAGAAGAAAATAAAGACGAACAGCAGGAAATCACCTTTTTGGATGGTCATCTGATCTACAATTCCAACATGATAAAATAGGATATGCGGTTTTTTCCCATCGGTGAAAACCAGTTTCAGGCCATCAGGCAGGGAGGTGCAGATGGTGTACTCAAATTTACAGAGATGGAAAATGGAGATACAAAACTTGAAATGCTACAGCATGGAAAGGTGAATGGCACGGGCACTAGAAAGAATAGGCAACTATAAGTTCATATTTCTCGCTTGTTGCCTTAAATAAACACATTATTAGATCGTGCTTGATCTTAATCAGGTAGCATACGTTAAATTAAAAAAGGGTGTTCCGTTTTACCGGAAACACCCCCCAACTAAACCAAATTATTCAAAAACCTTTGTGGTTAATATCCGGGATTTTGTTTCAACTTCGGATTGGAACCGAGAATATCCCTGCCGATCGGAAAGATTTCCGTATGATTATCTGCATCAGGTTTTTTATCCCACCAGGTACCTGACGTAAATACCCCCCAACGGATAAGGTCTGTTCTACGTCGGTTTTCGCCAACAAATTCTCTTCCCCATTCATCAAGCATCTCCTGATCAGTTAGCTGCGCACCATTGGCATTATAGATACTGGCAGAACCTGCCGGATAATTCCGTTGCCGCACCTGGTTTAAAAAGTTAGCTGCACCCGCCTTATCACCAGCACGGTATCGGCATTCGGCCAGCATGTAATACACTTCCGAAAGACGGATCTCTGCATAGGCTGAGGTAATCCGGTTAGGATCTGGCGTTGGATAAACCGGGTATTTAACCAGAAACACACCAGAATTATGGTCGGCATGGTTCATATTCGATTCCTTATCTGCTATCCGGGTGCCAGGTTTTGCACCCAGAAAAAACCCAACCTGATCACGAATGAATAGTGCATACGGGCCTTTATTTCCCCTTACGGTATCTGGCCTTGAAACGCCGTTTGTAGTGGCAGTATAAGGCAGGTAGCCGTATAAAAACATGCCCTCACGTTTACTGTTTCCCAGGTTTTTATACTTTTTAAGGCGAATATCATCAGGGTATTTCTGGAACTTTATAAAGGGTTTTCCTAAACTATGCGTGTATTCCACACTGTCTACGTCACGGCCGGGTTGCAGTGCAAACCTTGGGTTAGACTTGCCAAAATCGGTAAAGCCACAGTACAACGGTGCAGCATCATAAGTCATTCCCCAAAAGAACATCCCACTGTCGTATTGCCAATGTGTACGGGCAAGGGTTCCTGGAAATCCGTAAATCACTTCTGAGTTTAATGAGCTGTTGGTATAATCGAACGGTGCATCCCAACGGGTATCAAGCGTGTAGCTTCCATATTTACCACTGATGATATCGCGGCAAAGGATTTCACATTCTGCATATTTCTCGGTACCAATGTAAACCTTGGCATTGAGATAAAGCCTGGCCAGTAATGTTGCCGCCGCAGCTTTTGTCCACCGGCCTATACCATTAGCACCCAACTGATCTCTAACCGGAAGATCAGGGATGGCTGCTCTCAGTTCTGATTCGATATAAGTAAATGTTTCCTGCGGGGTGGCTTGCACGCCGCCTTGTGTGGTGTTTTTTACATCCGTTACAATTTCAATGTTGCGGTAAAAATCGAATGCACGGAGGTAAAACCATGCCCGAAGTGTTCTAAGTTCGGCTTTGAAATCGTTCAGTTCGGTAACCGTCACATTGAGTTTAGAAGGGTCTGAAATGCCTTCCATATCCTGTAATGAATTGGTAGATAAAACGATTCCCTGGTAGAAGTTTCTCCACGCACCGTTGGTAAAACCATCAAGCGGTGTCCAGGTGTGGTAATGCATCCGCTGGTAGTAACCACCGTCTTGCCAATCACCCTGGCGATTGTATGTCCCCATTTCATCGGTGCTGTTTTCACCCACCGCATATACATCATTTCCCTGAATGCTCCAGTAGGCATGTTCAAAAGGGCGTAAGAAATCCCTGATCACATCATCCCGACGGGTAAGAAAGTTTGCCGCATCTACTTTGTCGTATACTTCTTCATCAAGTTTTGTACATCCTGCCAGCGTAAACAGGATCATACCGATCAATATTTTATAATTTTTCATTTTTTGCTGTATTAAAAATTTACCTGAAGTCCTAAAATTAATTGCAGGGTAGAAGGATAATAATTCAATGAGGTATTTACGCCTGGCGTTAAGCCGTTAACTTCTACCTTTTCCGGATCTCCACCGGTATATTTGGTAAAGGTGTACAGGTTTCTGGCAGCACCGTAAACCCTGATGGATTTGAGGTATTTAATGTTCAATTTCTGCCTGTAACCCAATGAAACGTTATCTATTTTTAAAAACGAGCCATTTTCGAGAAAATAATCTGATGCAATAGAAGTGGTGGATATACTTTTTAGTAATGAATATTTGCTACTACTATCATAAGCTGATTTCAGCACATTTGCATCCGTTTGGCTGGAGGGTGTACCCAGATAAAATGCGGATGTATTGAATATTTTATAACCAAAAGTTCCCCTGAAAAATATGCCCAGATCAAATTGTTTATACCTGAACGTGTTTCCCAATGAGGCGATAAATTTTGGCAGACCATTACCAACAAATTGTTTATCATCATTATTTGCCTGGTTGGCTGGTACAATTGATCCGTCTTTTCTGTAAACCAGCAGTGCGCCCTGATCGTTAACCCCTGCAGATTTCAAGGTATAAAACTCACCTATGCTATGCCCTTCCTGAATTCGCTGGATGTTTCCTGGTGATCCCGGTGCTGGTAAGCCCGCCACATCCTGAAAAGTTCCACCATTGTATAAGGCGTTCGAAAATGAAATGAACTTATTACGGTTATAGGAAAATGCCACGTTAATGTTATACTCGAAATCAGGACTCTTGATCACTTCTCCGCTTAATGCCACTTCAATACCAGAATTTTTCATCGATCCAACATTGGTAAAGGTGGTGGCCTGCGTATTTGGCGGAACGGATACATTGTAGTTCCCCAATAGGTCTTTATTTTTACGGGTATAATAATCAATAGAGCCACTCAGTCTACCTTTAAGCAGGGAAAAATCAATGCCTACGTTAAAGTTTTCTGATTTTTCCCAGCTTAAAAATGGATTCACATTGGAAGATGGTCCGTAAACCTGGTAATACTGGCCATTAAATGGAAAATAACCCGCACCACCATATAACAGGAGTGAAAGGTAGTTTCCAAAATCCTGATTCCCGGTAACGCCATAATCTGCCCTGATTTTCAGTTCATTCACCCAGGAAAGGTTGTTTTTGAAAAACGTTTCTTCCGAAATCCTCCATGCTGCAGATACCGCAGGGAAATTTCCCCATTTGTTATTGGCTCCAAATTTTGAGGAACCTTCTCTTCTTAAGCTGGCCGTTACGATATACCGGTTATTGAAATCATAATTAAGCCTGCCAAAAAAAGCAATTAAAGTAGATCCATTCTGGGTAGAAGCAACGGCAGACTGACCTTGACCCGCAGCTCCGCCATTATACAAGCCAGAACCGAGGTTATTCCATAAATAGGTATCAAATGGAAAATCGTAATTCTGGGCATATACCTGCTTGTAATTGTAAAGGGAATAAGAATACCCGCCAAGCAGTTTAAAATGATTCCTTCCAAGGTCGAGATTATAATTACCTGTCCATTCGATATTTTTCTGATCATTTTCCTGCTGTTCCTGTGAGGCGAAGTTAGTTTGGGTAACCTTATTCGAGTTGACCACTGATGAAAGCGTAGATGGTGAGAAATTCAAGTTTTTGGCTGACCGGCTAATTTGAGAAATGGTCACCATGGTACTTAGGTTAGGCAAAATATTCATTTTAAGGGAGCCATTCAAATCCAGTTCCTTAATTTCCGATTGTGATTTAATCACGTTAGCGTTTTCTACCGGATTATTAGAGAAGAATCCGGTATTGATGAAATTATACTTCCCGGCATTATTGAAAATCGGATAGGTTGGATTCAGTGTAAGTGCGTTGTTAAAATTCCCCTGATCTGCATTGCTGGTGTTCATCATTCTTGGTGCAGCAGTTAAGGTAGCCACAAACAGGCCATTATCCGTGGTATGGTTAATATTTAACCTTGCCCCATACTCTCTTTTACTGGCCCGGAGATCCACTCCATCTGCCTTCCGGTAATCTGCTGAAGCAAAATAATTGGTTTTGGCAGAGCCACCTGAAAATTGAACGGTATGTTTGTGTGCAAAAGCCGGCGAATTAGTTACTTCTTTTAACCAGTCTGTTTTTGCGCCATAATCCTGCCCCTGCTTATTTTGTACCCGGTTGGCGATAAATTCTTCTGCACTAAGGTTTTCCAGCTGGTTATTCAGATAATCAAAACTGGTAAAGCCATCATAAAACATCTGCGATTGTGATGTTCCTTTTTTTGTAGTGATGATAATCACACCGTTACTTCCCCTGGTTCCGTATATGGCAGACGCTGCGCCGCCTTTCAACACATCTATACTTTCAATATCATTCTGGTTAATGTTATCAATGTTTCCTCCAGGTACCCCATTAATTACATATAAAGGGCCTAAACCAGCACTGCGGGAGGAAACACCCCTAAGCTGGATGCCCGGACTGGAGTTTGGATCTGCACTGGCCGTATTGGTGATGGTTAAGCCCGGTACCTTGCCCTGAAGCGACATAAGGGGATTGTTGGACGAAACCGTTAATAAATCTTTTCCCGAAACATGTGTAATGGCACTGGATACTTCTTTTTTGTTCAGCGTACCATAGCCAACACTCACCACTACCACTTCATTTAACTGGCTGGATGATGAGCCCAAAGTAATATTTATGGTGTTTGACTGGCTAAGGTTAATGTTTTTAGCCTCATAACCGATATAAGAAAAGGATAAAGACTTAGCGTTTGCGGGTATTGAAATACTAAAAAAGCCTTTGTTATTGGTTGTGGTAACGGCAGATTTAAGGTTATCGGTCACATTGACACCGATTAATGGCGATCCGTCGGTTTGATCGGTAACCGTGCCTGAAATGGTTCTGTTCTGTGCTTTGGCAACCACATTGCAAAGGCACAGAAAGCAACACAGGCTTAATATTTGAATAAAATTCTTGTACATATAAGGTCTTTTTGAATGATTTTGGTGAGTTGGTTAGGAGTTCTTCAGGGGTTTGAAAAGATTATTTTTCAGCATTTTTGTATCAGATACCGTTTTTTTTTCTGTAACCTACTGATGAGAAAATGGCATCAAGGCGACTTATTATGACTCATAGGAGAGGTGGTTTTGTCCGTCGGATTGAAGAAGAAAAGCCACGCGTGTGCTGCAGATCAGTTCTAAAAAGCATTCTTTGGAGTGGTTAGTATTTGGTTAGTTTGATGAATAAATTTCCTGTTGATTTGGATTTTAAATTCTGGTGATAAAAATAGCCAATCGTTGCTGCGAATTTTCCAGATCAAACCTCAAAGAGTAAATCATATAATCAAAATACCTATATTAAAAAACTCAAAAAATTAATAATCAGTACTTTGCATTTTAATGGATTGAAAAATGTATAAATGGTTTTATTAAGATGTTGATTAGATATTGGTGCTAATTCAACAGTATGCAGCTATTTTGCCGCTCTTTTAGGGTAGCTAAGCGACGTGATGGCATGTTTGGAATAATACGATCTGCTAACGAAAATTAGAAAAGACCATTGATGTACCCGAAGCAGATTTATATTTTTATTGCAGCCGGGTATGCTGCTTTCATATTTTAATATAATTTTGATAAACCCTATAGCTTAACATGAAATCGTTTTACCTGTGCTTTTTTTTGATTCTCATCTGCTGTACAATAAGCTTATCTGCTCCGCGGGATAGCATACTGAATGTACTGAAACAGGAGCTTTTGAAAAAGAAGGATTATGATCAGATCAAGCTTCAGCAGATCAAAAGTATGAAAGCCAGGTTACACCATCAACCTGCAAATTACTATGCTATTTATACTGATTTATTTCATGCATTTGAATATTATAAGTTCGATTCTGCCTTTGTATATGGAAAAAAGATGCTTGATTGGAGTACAGCACAAAAAGACCTGGTCAAGATTAACTTCAGCAAGATTAAACTGGCATCGCTCCTGCTTCATGCCGGATTGTTTAAGGAAACCTTTGACTATTTAAAGGAGATTGATGTATCTGTTCTGGACAACAGGATGAAGTATGAATATTATGGATTAAAATCGGGCGCTTATTCTAACCTGGCCATTTACAATAGTGATGCAAATTTTACACCTGGCTATAACCAGAAAGCCATTCATTACCTCGATTCGGCCATTAAGCTGTGTTCACCCAACTCCTTTGAACTCCGCTTTACGCTCGGCAACAGGCAGGTGGTTTCCGGACAAACCCGCCAGCCGCCCCTATACTTTCTGGAGATCCTGAAAAAGGATCAAATTAATGAACATGACCGTGCCCGGATATTAACCGCTATGGCGGCTTTTTATCAGCAGGATGCAGACCATGAAAAAAGGGTACAGGTGCTGGCCGAATCTGCCATCTGCGATATCCGTTCATCTACCAAAGAAACGCTGGCCACCCTGTTACTGGCGGAGGATTTATTTTACCATGGCGACTTGTCTAATGCCTATCTGTTTATTCAGCATTCCCGTGATGATGCTGGATTTTATGGAAACCGCCTTAGAAAATTAAAGATTGAATCATTATTGCCCGAAATGGCCACTCAGGTAAACCTGGCTACTCAGAAACAGAAGGACAAGTTCATCAATTACTTCTTCATCATCTCCCTAATTGCAATCATCATTTCGCTGGTGTTATTTATGATTTTTATTCAGCTCAGAAAGCTTAAGGCGAAGGAACAGATCATTGAAGAAAAAAATAATGAATTGAAAGCAGTTAACGAACAGCTGCAGGCCATTAATGAAAAGCTCAGAGAATATGCTACAATTAAGGAAAGGTATATTGGTCAATTTTTTGATTTGATATCAGGCTATATTGTGAAGTTAGACAAACAGAAAAAAAGTGTGGAACGCAAACTGATGACTGGCCGGTACCAGGAGGCACTTCATTCGCTGAATGAAATTAATATCAAAAAGGAAAGGGAGGTGCTTTTTAATACTTTCGATCAGGTGTTCCTTAGTATTTTCCCCAATTTTGTAGCGGTGTTAAATGCGATGCTTGCACCCAAAGACCAGATCTGGCCAAAACAGCAGCAATTGCTGAATACTGAGCTGAGAATTTTCGCCCTGATCAGACTGGGCATCACTGATTTACAAGCCATTGCCACTATTTTAGAATACGCTGTGAATACCATCTATATTTATAAAATGCGGATTAAGGCCAAAGCGTTGGTATCTGGAGAGGAGTTTGATCAGGTGGTGATGAATGTTAAAGCCATCTGATTGAGTTTTTTTCATTTAATAGCAGATCATTAAACAGGGAGGCATTAGGATGATCAATAACCATATCCGTTTTTAGTTAGCCTTCACCCGTTTTCCAAACCTATTTCTTGTCTGGCTGTTATCATAAAGCGTGATAAGCCATCTGTAACTGCTTATCTGCATTTTGCCAACTTCCAAAATATGAGCACAACTAACCAGCCATCTTACCTTAACTTTAACCACAACCATTATCCCTGGAAGCCTGACATCGATTACCGTAAACATCCTGAAAAGTATCAGGTGGGTAAAGGCGAGCAAGGTGTGCTGATTTGCGAGCCCTATAAATCAGAAATTGGTCAGCACTGGCGCTTCAAAACACCTGAAATTGCTACCTCAAGCAGCGAAAAGATTATGGCGCTTTTTTATACCTATCTTAAACATGGAGAATTTGTTGGTGCAGATATGGCCAGAAAATATCTTCAGATGGGATACACCAGGGCCAGGCGTTATGCCAATTATAAAGGCGGACGAAAATACGACAATGACAAAGAATATGCACCGCTTGACCGCGGCACGGGCGATCCGCAAAAAGCAGCATCTGCAGCGATATTTTACCAATTCTGGAAAAAGGCTGAAGCCGATCCACTATACCTCAAACATAAGCTGGCCTGGAAAAATATGTATGGATAGCATCAGTCACAAAATTTAACTGTGCGCAAGCTTATACACAAACCTATTGCCACGGAAAATTAATCTTTTCAACATTCCTGCAACCATTACCCATCAACCTTGTTATGATTAAAACTTAAAATGCATAACATGAAAGATCCCAAAGAACAAGAGGAGAAAGCATCAGCTGAAGATGTGAATCCTGAAGTGAAACCTCATGAAGATTCGAATTGGAATGAGCATCAGCAAATAGATGAAGAAGGCAATGAGCTTGATCCGGAGGATATTAAATAAAACAGCTTTATGAAAAAGATATTGATGGTACTGACCTCGCACAGCGAGATGGAAAATACAGATCATAAAACAGGCGTGTGGCTTGGTGAGTTTACTGATCCTTATTATGAATTTATTGATGCCGGTTATGAGGTCACACTGGCCAGCCCTAAAGGCGGCAGACCTCCTGTTGACCCCATGAGCGAGCTAACAGAAAACCTTACCGGATCTAACCGCAGGTATCAGGATGATGAGGTGGCTAAGGCAGCCTTCTCGCACACTACGGTATTGAATCAGATCCATTCTGCTGATTATGACGCAGTATTTTATCCTGGCGGCCATGGCCCAATCTGGGATTTAGCTGTTGATAACAATAGCGGCATCTTAATCCTTGATTTTCTTGATTCGGGCAAACCGGTGGCAGCCGTATGCCATGGCCCTGCGGCGTTACTTAACGTGGAACAACAAAGACCAGGTTTTTTGAAGGATAAAACGATTTCTGCTTTTAGCGACACTGAAGAAACCATGGTAGGCCGGAGTGGTAATGTGCCCTATCTGCTGCAAAGCAAACTGGAATCGCTTGGTGCTTCCGTAAAAACGGCACTGGTACCTTTCCTTTCTCATGTAGAAACAGACGGACTGCTTATTACGGGTCAAAACCCACTATCAGCAGGACCAGCGGCTAAGGCACTGATTGAGTTATTGGAGCAGACTACAATATAATCCTTACTGTAATTTTTGTACTATGGGCTATAACGTTAACTTGTTCATAGCCCATTTTAAAGTGCATCCTATTTAATGATCCTTGTGCCTTGTTAAAAAAATATCAATGTATAATGATTACATGGCGATTTAACTGATGGGAACCTGATATTTTAGTTTAGTAGATTATAAATCAATGATGCATCAATTTCTCCACGGCTAGCTACTTTTAAGGAAGTACTCTCACCCATACATATCACCTCTAGATTACCCTCCGTGTATTCAAGGTAAACAAAGCCGGCACTTTCTACGGATTTACGTTTTTCTCCAGCCACTTCGGCATGAATTAAGTTGCTTCCGAAAAGTATGGGATTGCCATCAATAACGATATATTTTTTGAAGATCATAACTTTATTTTTGATGGTACAAAATTACCTTCCACTTGCCGGAATCTTAGCCAAAATAAGCCATGATAGTAGGAAAACCCGACGGAAAACGGCTTATTATGGTTTTATCAGCGTAACTGGGTTAATACCAAAGGTTTTTTTGAATACTTCTGCAAAGTATCCCGGCTTGCTATACCCCAGTTCGTAAGCTACCTGAGACACATTTTCAAAATGACCACTTTCCAGTAATTCTTTCCCTAAGAGCAGCTTTTCTTTGAGAAAAAACTGTTTCGGACTATCTTTAAGGAGTTTTTTAAATAGTATTTTATATTTAGAAACCGACATTCCGGCGGTGTTAGCCAAAGTTTGGATACTTGGAAATTCGGAGAGCAAACCATTCATCAACTCATCTGAAGAAGCCTTAATAGCCAGAATTTCCTGCTCAGACAACTTATTAATGATGGGATCGAATCTTGATGCCCTTTCAACCAGATACCCCAGCAGGAATAGTGCCGTATGTTTTAAATGAAACTCGAATGAGGGGTCTTCTACATTTCTTCCTTTAAGGCGGTTGAGTAAAATCTTGCTTCTGCTATCAATGTGGCTATAAAAATAAAGTGTATTTCTTGATTCATCAAATAGCGCTTCATGCACTTTTGGGCTATGATTTTGAGCGGCCAGTTGGTGGAGCAGGTCTTTAGCAATGAGCAAACGCAAACTATAGGATCTTGCGCCCACAGGGGGAAGTATGGAACCAGGTATGCCAGAATCCATAAAGGCCATCCCTAACTTTGAGCTATAACCCGCTTTATGGGGCGTTCCATTTAACAGGTGTGTGGTGATCTCCTCACCGAGATCATAATAAGCCATATAAAGCCCGGATTTGGGCACCCGCGTAATGGCTATGGGTTTATGAAAATGCATATCCAGCAGAAATACGGAAAGCCCGGGCAATACTTCCAGAAATACCGCTGCACCGTCTGCCAGCTGCTGTGGCATCCGCATCATTTTGCCATCTATCAACGCTGCACCCAGGTTCTGTGAGATTTTTTGCAACCATTCAGGTGTTAGGGTATAATGGTATAAAAATTCTTTCCTCTTAAGTTCCACTTATAATAAATTTAAGTATTCTTTTGGAGTGAAACCATATGTTTTCTTGAATTGTTCGATAAAATGAGAGGCATCAAAAAATGCAAAGGCCTCTGCTATTTCTGCAATGGTATGTTTTCCTGAATCCAGCATTTCTTTAGCCGTATCCAGTTTATTGGTGAGGAAAAAAGCATTTGCAGTGGCACCTGTGATCTTTTTAAAGAGCTGTTTATATTTGGTTTCGGACATATTTACCGATGAGGCCAGGGCCTCAATGCCCGGAAAAGTTCCATTCATGGCTGCTATCAGTGCAGATTGAGAGGTCATAATACCTATAATATCTTCCTGAGAGACCCTATCCAGTATAATCTCCTGATGGAGTACCTGATCAAGATAATCGGCCATAAGACCATAAACGGTACCGGTAAGATAAGTATTGAAAAGCGGGTGACTGAATCCTGTTTTACGCAGCTCATTCATCAGGAACCACGCCTGGTTGCTCATCCGCTCAAATCTGATCAGCGTGTTTTGCGATGAATCAAACAGCGCCTCTTTGAGTTCTTCGAAATTGGGTATTTTTTTCAGGTTTTGCCTTAGCGCCATTTTCCTGATAAAGATGGAGATGGAATAGGTTTTGCTACCAGATTTCACCAGGTAATCTCCCGGTAGGGTAGAATCCATAACCGCTACATTGTAAGCCCAGCGGCCAACTGGTTTTTGAACGTTATCCATCAATTGAACGGCATCGCCTTCAGTGAGGTTAAAATAAATCCCTACAAAATCGTCATCAGTATTCCGCAGCTGATAATTGATATCCTGGTGATAGGTAACGTCCTGAAAGAATGTACTTAGATCCTCGTTAATCTGGCATCCATAAAGAATGCCTTCCATCACCGCAGGGTGACATTTGATCCTGCCGTTTTCCAGATTGCCACCAAGTGAATCAGCCAGGACTTTCATCCAATCCATATCTACTCCATATCCGTGAACGACTGTCTTCATGCTGATTCTGGTTAGCTTAACGGTTTGCCTATCTGCAAAAATAGGCAAGCACTTGTAATTAAAAAATGTTTGATGCTGATTATAAACCGTAAGCCTGATGGAAACTTAGGGTTATTAAATAAAACATTTAGGATTAATGACCCGTTACAGATTTACAATAGGCTATAACGTAGAATTGTTCATAGCCATTTGGTAAAAAACTGCCTGGGCCTTTAATGCATCTTCGCCTGAATGCGTGAAACGATTACTGGCTCTTGTTTATAGGTTTGAATGATTTTATAATAAAAAAATTGTTTCAGGTAAGGACTTAAAAAATGTAAATCCAGAAATAGCGAAACAGGCACAGGTATGACTAATGCCGCCGAAAAGAAAGTGATACAAGACCTTTAAATATCTTTACTTATTTAATCCTCTTCTTTAACAATTCTTCATATGCAGGCCCCTCAGGCTTTTCTGCACCATCAGCAATCTTTATCCCAGCTTTCTCAAACTCACGGATTAATCTTTTATCAAAATCTGCAATGTACGAGGCAAATTTTAAAGAATCCTTTTGTTCAGGGATGGTTTCAAAAGGAATATTCGGTTCTTTAAACCTGTGCAAAACCGCTTCCGTACTGTCGTTGCCTCGCATCAGTAAAGAGTCACCATAGTTTGTAATCCTGGCTACATATGGTTTGGTTAGGTACCTTAAGGAATCATTATCCATTTTATAGGCAAGCTTGAACCGGCCAACTTTCTGGTTATAGAAAACGACATATTGTGAATCAATATCAAATTCGCTATATCCGTTTGCCATAGAAAACCTATACCATTTCCCGATGAGTGATTTTTTATTTCCATCTGTGTTTTTAGGCTTTGATGAATTACAGGCAGAAAGGGTAAAAATAAAAAAAGCAAAAAGATAAAGTATGGGTCTCATGATAACTAATGATTAAATAATATTAAAAGTATTTTAATTGAGGTAAGTGATTAGCAATTATCTGCAATTGTACTGCCTGGTTTATGGCCAGGCAGTAGGTAAAAGTGATGGATTTAAATAAAGCTTATTGTGCCCAAATGGTACAGTTAATATTGCCATTGGTATTCGTGCCCCATGTTTCTGAAACCATAATGGCAGGAATATTAAGCTGACCAAGTGTATATCCGTAGCTTTTCCATTTGTTGTAGTGGTTGGCAAAAGTAATCACACGATTTTGTCCGGGAGCAGCTTTTGTAACCCTTGAACTATAAATCTGCCTGAAGCCATCACCGCCATCAATATTTTTACCTGTCATCCAGCGGGTCCATACGTTATAAGCTGTACCATCGCTATCAAAAGTACCCAAAAAAGTACCACTGTGAGGTGAAACTGCACCCCAGGTTTCATTCACGTAGTATTCATAAAAAGGGCTTCTGCTCCATCCATACCAGCCAAAAGTACCACCTCCGGAGTTAGAATAAGCGCTCAGGTTATACCCGATCTTATAGTTTGATGAACCTACTGAATAACCTTTACCGCAGGTAAAATTACCATTGAAACCATTCCAGTTCACGCTGTAATTTCCAGCGGCACCATTTGCATAGTTAACGGTACCTGTAGCACCATCACTCTTCCAGAGCGACCAAAAGAAGCCGTTATGTGTGCCTGATTGATAGGATTCTGTAACTGCTTTATCAGAAGGAGGTGCAGTAGCAGTGACTGCAACAGCTTCGGGTTCCATCTTTGCATCTTTTTTACAGCCTGTTAAGAATGTAGCACTTGCAAACACCATAGTTGCTGCCACAACAAATGTAACTTTCCTGGTTACATTTGTTAATGAATGTTGTTTTTTCATAATATGATTATATTGGTTAGAGGAGCAAAAAAAGCCTATTTACAGTTAAAACATTGCTAATAATCAGCAAATTTACTATACAAATGTTCATACACCATTTATTTGATTTAACTTACACTATAGTAGTATATATAAATACAAATGTATATTTCACATTATCCATAAGATGGCTCTTTTCCACATCTCAAATCAACTTTTCCATTAGGAATGATCACGGCCTGCTGCTGATTGGAGAAATTTTGTAAAGACGAGAAACAATACACAAAGTCACTGAGCGAATGATCTGGATAGGCGAGTTGAAATGTAAACCGTTATTCATGATGTTATACAAAGGAGGGTATTTTCATCCGCGTGTGCTAAAATTTAAATATTCGCAGTTGAAAAACAGGTACCTAAGCAATCCTTTGCCCTTCCCGCTATCAGCATATCAAATGGAATTCTATGGAAAATTAATTCCAGAAAATGCCATTACTCAAATTCAGCAGCTATAATTTAACACTAAAACTCATGCTTTTTAAGCAATGATAGCTAATGCGCTAAACCATTTCTATCATTATTTACATAACCAAAGAGCCTTCGGTTTGTTCAACTAGGGGTTCTTCCTCTAATGGCAATACTGCTTGCGTATCCTGCGCTCCAGAATCATCTTTTGTTATCACTTCTTTCTCTAGCTTACTCACCGCAAAGCCGCAAAGGCTTATAAAAAAAGCGGCACATAAAAACCATGCTAACCGGGTATGCCAATAGCGGTAATAGGATATATGATCTCTTAGTATGCCAGTAGAAAGTTTCTTTAGTGTTCTAACTGTATCCGGGGGATAAACACCCGCAGCCGTAAAAAATTCATGATCCTTTCCTCGACCTTTATACCATACTTTCCCAATCGAATAACTCGTTAGCGTATCAGGTAAATTAATTTTTCTTTGCTGTGTTAAAGTTTGAACATTTAAAGGAATTATTGGCGCCCCAACATTTTGTTTATCATCTTTAACCGGCTCATAGTGATCCTCATTCCAATACATAAATTTCTCACCTGCTTCGGGCATTTTAACTGAAGTGATGCTACGTTCCCAAACCGCAAAAGAAATAGTTCCAACAAATAGTAAAAGGATACAGGAAATGGTGATGTAGCGGGGGGAGAAACGGGGAATATAAACGCGTCCTTTAGGCGGGATCGGTTCCTCACCACCTGTAGTTGGTGTCGTCGTCGTTGTAGAGGGAAAGAGATTATTTATAGGTATACCTCCTATTTTAATTGTTTTATCAGGGTTGAAATAATAAGAACTTCTGGGTCTAGGTTCCAAATCTATTAACCATGCTAAAAGATCACTATTTCTCTCATCGGTTGTAACTGTCTCACCTCTAATATGTTTCCAAAGAGCTTTGTAATCATCCGGCTCAGACTCGTTTAATTTTTCTTGGAAATCGACCCCCATTTTATCTACATCAAAGAACATTGCAAGTATATCCGCATCCTTTGGGTCATACCTACTTTCGTAAACCTTCAAACATGCACTCCTTAGTTTAGTAGTTGTCTCTTTAGGCAAAATTGCATGTAGCTTCCCATTGTCCCTCATCTTTTTATAGGCGGCCAATACTATGTCTTGATAATCTTCAGGCATTTTTCAAAAAATTTAAGCGTAAAAATAAAAATGGAATTTTTGGAATCCTTACGGGTTTCCGGAATCCTTTGGAATTTAAAAAGAATTCTTTAGAATCTTTGGAATTATCTGAAAACTAGCGATTTGAAGCTTGGATATTTGTCCCAACAATTAATTCAAGCAACGATTCAAACGATAATCCACGCAAAGAACTAAATGTTAAAAACGAGTAGAAATCGCGGTCGTTATTAGCCGGTTTGGGAAGCAGTTATTAGCTCCCGCGACAGACACTCACCACTTCCCAAAAATTGCAGAAGGCCTTCTGATTTACAACCGTAGCAAACCCCTCGCATGGTGCGAGGGGAACTACACAGTATTTCATTTCTAAAATTTTTGAATCATGTTTTTACCATATTTTATTGCTCTTTTCTTAGGACTTGTAAGTCCTTCAAATACATCATGCATCGGCGGAACATCTACTACTGTAAATGTAACTAATAGTGAAGATGGAGATCCGGGTGATCAGCCTCCAGGTGATGATACTGGTGGGGAGGGAAGTCATACCCCACCCAAAAATCCTTAGTTTCAAGCAAATGGCGGTTTAAAACCGCCATTTGCTTATATTTGAAATAAATTCAGCTTTCGTGAAAAATTATCTAATAATCATTCTCTCAATTTTCATATCAACTTGCAATAAGGATAGAAAAAAAGAACACAGCAATAAGCAAGATGTTTATTTCTTAAAGGCTGAATCGCTTTATAATAAAAATAGTGATTCTGCTTTTTACTATTTCTATCAATTTACTACACTAAATAGAGATAGTTTACTTACTGGGCAGGCATTTTCTTACATGGCCTTTATACAATCAAATGCTGGAGACAACTACGGAGCTCAGGAGAGCTTAATACATTCACTTAAATATTTAAATAAAAATATAAAGGACCATTGGCTATCCATTGCAACTAATTACAATGAGCTAGGATTAACAAGTATGAATCTTAAAGAGTATAAAACCGCTTTAGGCTATTTTAATAAAGCATTACCTTTTTATACTAACTTAAATTACCTCTGTAGAGCTCTTAATAACAAGGCTTGGGCTTATAGAGAATTAGGGCAGTATAATAAGGCAATTAAAATTTATAAATACATACTAAATCAAAAAGTAGACACTACAGAATATGCCAGATTTCTATCTAATTCTGAAAAAACAAAATGGCTACAAAACCCCAAATATAATGCGAGTTTTAATTTATTAAAAGCATTATCGATTAGAAAAATGCAGAATGATAATTGGGGTCTGAATGCCAGCTATTCTCACTTAACGGATTATTATACAAGAAAAAATGCAGATTCAGCACTTATATTTGCGCTTAAAATGTATCAAACTTCGCTACAAATTAAGAGTTCAGATGATCAGATAGAAGCCCTACAGAAACTTATTACATTAAGTCCTGAAGCAGATGTAAAAAAATATTTCAACACTTATCAAAAATTATCTGATAGTCTACAAACTGCTAGAAGTGCAGCGAAGAATCAGTTCGCACTTATTCGGTTTGAAACAGAAAGACATATTGCCGATAATCTCATCCTTCAAAAAGATGTTTCTGCCAAAAGATACCAGCTAATTATTATTATCTCAGTTTCCATATTTATTTTCGGATATGGAATTCTTTGGTATAAGAAACGGCGGCAGCGTCTTGCCCTAGAAGCGGAGCAAGCTATCCGCGAAAATAAACTCAAAACCTCTCAAAAAGTGCATGATGTGGTTGCCAATGGATTGTACAGGATCATGAGCAAACTCGATAATCAGGAAACCTTAAAACACAATCCTATCGTTAACGAAATAGAAGAACTTTACGAGCAATCGCGTGATCTCTCCTATGAAAAACCACAATCGAAAAATCAGGACTTTCACAACCATATATTTGAGCTGTTAAAATCCTTCGCTTCGGAAAATACAAGGGTAATATTGGTCGGGAATTCGGCCCCGTTGTGGGAAAAAGTTTCTGAACAGGCCAAAGATGAAATAGCGCACATTCTTCAGGAGCTAATGGTAAACATGGCCAAGCACAGCCAGGCCAGCGATGTGGTGATCAAATTTGAGCAGGTGCAGCAAAAAATAAACATTTATTATACCGATAACGGCATTGGCATTGCAGGTAAGCCACAAGCCAAAAATGGTTTAACCAATACGGGTTCCCGTATTGATGCCATTGGTGGTACCATTACCTTTGATACCAAAGTTGAAAAGGGGCTTAAAATCCAAATCTCTTTTCCGGTTTCCTAATTGTATTAATATGTTTAAAAGAATACTTATTGCCGAAGATCAAGAAACACAGAATATTTCGCTGCAAAAAACACTGGCTGATTTGGGTACAGAAAAACCCGAGTACGTTTATTATTGCGATGATGCCCTTACCTGGATAAAAAATGCGGTCAAAGCAGATCAACCTTATGATTTGTTGATTACCGATCTTTATTTTGAAGAAGATCATAACCGGCAAAAAATTGCCGGGGGTGCCGAACTCATCAGAGCGGCGAAAGAAGTGCAGCCTAATTTAAAAACACTGGTATTTTCCGGAGAAAGTAAAACGGCGGTTATTGATATGCTATTCAAAGAAATGAATATTGATGGTTACGTGCGCAAAGCCCGCCATGATGCCCAGTATTTAAAACTGGCCATATCTGCCATCCATAACCATAAAAAATACCTGTCGCCCGATTTAAAACTGGCCAGAAAAGAAAATAATTCACACGATTTTACTGATCTGGATATTGCCATCATCTCTCAATTGGTTGATGGAACACCTCAAAAAAATATTCCCTATTACCTGCAGGAAAACCATATTAAACCATCTGGCCTCAGCAGCATCGAAAAACGCCTTAACCTGATGAAGGAAGTACTTGGTTTTTCTAAAAATGAACAACTCATCGCTTATTGTAAAGACATGGGGATTATTTGATTGGTCTTTCAGTCCTAAGTCTTCAGTCTGTAGTCATAAGTCAATTGATCTATGTTTAAAAATCTCTTCAATTTAAGTCATTTCGAGCAGACCCGATAGCTATCGGCAGCAGCGCAGTTGAGAACCACGTAGTGCTTAGCGAAGCTAAATCTGTTATATATCTCTCCACTTCGCGTTGCTCCGGTCGGGATGACGACCATTTTATTGGATTTTGTTATTTTTAAAAACCTCAGTGTGCGCTGTAACATGCCTCTGTGAATCTCTGTGGTTAAAAAAAGGAGCAAATATTTGGTGTTTAGCATCAATAATCGCCAGACTATCAACCATGAGTTGTTGAACCATCAATCTATCCTAAAAGATTGCTTCAGCTCGCCCAGTCCGGCCTTGGTCTTGCGAGATCGTCATTTCACCATTGAGAAATCTGATCTTAAATAGTTTATCATTTTACGGTTTTCCGTAAGGTTCAGGGTTTGGCCTTGTATACTTTTGATTTATAAAATTAAACACTCTTATCAATTAAACATGGAAACAACATTACAACAGGAAGTAACATTTTATCAAGATGTAAATGTTACAGTTACACAATCAAGGTATGTAACCAACTCAAAAACTTATGCTATGCGGAACATATCTTCTGTTCATATTTTCGAAATTATAAAAAGTAAAACTCCACCTATTATATTGATCATATTAGGTACACTGATGCTTTTTTCAGTTGATTTAAGGATTTTTGGTTTTATTCTTATCGCTCTAGGTATTTTAATATTAGCCCTTATTAAAAATGAATTCACGGTAAGGATCAGTACAAATGCCGGCGAAGTAAATAGTATTGTTTCAAAAGACAGATTGTATGTTCAGAGCATTGTAAATGCACTTAATGATGCAATTGTTTACAGAGGTTAATGCAATTAATGAATCAGCAACGTCTTAACGGCTCCAAATTTTCATTCCATGAAACCATTCTTAATCCTTTGCTCAATCTGCTGTTTCATCGCTATAATCAGATTACCCATTGAATATTATACCTTCCTTAGAACCATTGTTTCATTAGGAGCCGCCTTACTTATTTACAGCTGGATCAAGCAAAAAAATTATTCCTTAGCCATCATTTTTGTTCTCGTACTCATCCTTTTTAATCCCCTGTTCCCCATTTACCTGCATAGAAAAAGCATCTGGATCCCACTGGATATCATCACCGGACTCTTGTTTTTAATTATTGCTTTTTATAAGAAAAGTGAACCTGTAAAACAAGAAGAAAAAGCGATTGAAATTTTACCCGTTCAAAAAATATATGCCAGAGACCGGATGGTTTCAGCAAAAAGAGAAATACAATAATCACCTCATCAATCACCCCAAAACTTAATGTCATGATTGCCCAAATAGAAGAATTTTTTAACCCAAAAACAGCCGCTGCGCCTCAGGATGAAAATGTGGCCATCAAGGAGCCTGTTACCGAAGAAACCGAGGAGGTAAGAAAAAGAACTTACCACGAAGCCGGCTTTAGGGACGGATCGCGAAATAGTGGTAGCCCACTGGCGCTTTCCATCTGTTTAAATGCCATTTACGCCAGGTTTCAAAACGAAGAAAAAGAACTGGTAGAAAAACAGCAGCTGGCTAAAGCGCCTTACATCAACGAGCAGAAAAGCAAAGAAACTGAAATCAAAACACTGGTCATCAGTAAAGACAGTAAAGAACAGCAAATTACCAAGGTAGAAACCGATATCAGGGCGGTAAAAGATCATATTGAAGAGCTAAAATTCGAAATTAACGACCTGCCCCGGAATCCCGGGAAATACCACATCAGTGCTTCAAAAGGTGCTTCAGGCAAATTTTGGATTGGTTTAATCATTCTCCTGCCTTTAAGCTTATATCTATTTACCTTTTATATTTCTACATCATATTCTGCCTTTTTTAAACCCTTTGATGCCAATAGTACCATCATCATGAATGTGCTCGATTCGAAAGCTTTTGAAAAAGCCTGGCAGGATGGATCGCTGGAAGGCGCTTTTGTAACCTTTATCCCTTTTGTGTTTTTAGGTTTGGGTTATTTAATCCACATGTTTGGAGAGGTTAAAAGCGTGGGAAATTATGTCAAAATAGTAGCGCTTCTACTCATCACCTTTGTGTTTGATGCCATTTTAGCCTACCAGATTGAAGAAAAGATTTATGAGCTAACCAAAACGTTTAATACACCCGATTTTAATATCCCCATTGCCTTTGGCAAAATCCAGTTCTGGGGAATCATCTTTGCGGGTTTTGTGGTGTACCTCATCTGGGGCGTAGTGTTCGATTTTATCATGAAAGAACACCGCGAGAAAGACAAAATCAAACACGAACAGCTGCGGAGAAAAAAAGACATCCAGATCCATCAGGATAGGATAAGCGATATTGAAGTTCAAAAAGCAAAATTGATAGAAGAACTCCATACATTCAAAACCGATTCAATTGCAGCTCAAGACCGGGTTAAAGCACTTCAAAGCATTGTTGATGCGGTGATTATTCCCACCAAAGAGTATGTGTTATATGCTTCAGAATATATGCAGGGCTGGATTACCTTCGTTAACGAAAAACTGCGTATTTCGCAACATGAAAAAGTTGTTCTTCAAAATGAATGCATGGAGAGTTATCACGAAAACCTTAAAAAGGTAGGGGCCAGTGAAGATTCGCAAAATGCTGTTTACGTTACTACTTTATAAGCCCTGGCATCATGAAACAAACATCCCTAAACCTATTGCTGTTGCTCTTCATTACAGCTGCTTTTGCTAAAGAGGGTAAAGCCCAGTCAGTTCAACAAAACCTCAATATTAGTTTTTTACTGGATTTATCTGATCGGATCGATCCTAAAAAGAACCCCGGAATTTACCAGCGCGACCTGCAATATATCAAATCAGTACAAAAAGCATTTACTAACCATGTAAAGGGAAAAAAGATGCTGCTGTTAAAAGACCAGATGCAGGTTTTCTTTAACCCCTTGCCCAATATCCCCAATATTGATCAGCTAAGTGATCAGTTAAAGGTTAGTTTTAGCCCCCAAACCAGTAAAAAGGATTTCCTGAACATAGAAAAGGTTTATACCGATAACCCTGCTAAAATTTACCAGAGCGCCATTAAAGACCGTAATTATGTGGGCTCCGATATCTGGAGGTTTTTTAAAAACAACGTTCGCGAATATTGCATTAAACCCCAGCATCGGAATATTTTAGTGATACTGACGGATGGCTACATGTACTATAAAGACACCAAAATTGAAGAAGCCGGTAAAAGTTCTTACATCACTCCGCAATTTCTGAATTTAAAAAAGCTCACAACCGCAAGCTACCAAAGCATTATGAAGCAAAAGAATCTTGGTTTTATTGCCTTCCCTTATAACTTAAAAGACCTTGAAATTGTGGTGTTAGGCATTAATCCTTCCATTAAAAATCCTTATGAAGAAGATGTGATTAAACAATACTGGGCAGATTGGTTTAAAGCCATGAAGGTGAAAAAATTTGAACTTCGAATAACCGATTTGGCCTCTAGCCTGGAACCTGTAATTAACAATTTCATTCAGGGAAGCCACAAACCATAATTAAACTCATCACTATTTTTTATATTTAATCATCCATTTATAAACAGGTAATTAAACCCTGTAATTTTTCTTAAATCATCCCCTTATTATGAAAACACTCTCCCTACTCATCTTCATCTTTGCTCATATTACTTGCAAAGAAACCACTACGGTATACATCTGTAACAGTCCTGGTGCTAAAAAATACCACAACACCTCTAATTGTCGTGGTTTAAGTAACTGTACTTATAAAATTGTAAAAGAGGATATCGAAAAAGCTAAAAAAGACGGCAAAACACTATGCGGCTGGGAAAAGTAAGCCTGCTGCTATTGTTGCTCACGCTTCAATCTTGCTTTATCCAGCCAGCTGAAAATAAAGGCATCAATGATAGTCATCTCGTTTTTACAGCCAAAGTCTTCAGGATTTTGGATGGCGATACCATGGAGGTATTATATCAGGACCAACCCATTAAAATCCGTTTGGCACATATTGATTGCCCCGAGAAACGTGGCCACCAGCCTTTTGGTACCCAAGCTAAACAAGAGCTATCTGATTTATGTTTCGGGCAAATGGTGACGGTGCAGGGCCAAAAATACGACCGTTATAAAAGATTGATCGCCGTAGTGATTAATGATAAAAAACAGGTGCTTAATCAGGAAATGCTTAAACTGGGCATGGCCTGGCATTTTAAAAAGTATTCCAGCGATCTGCTTTATGCCCAATTGGAGATAACCGCGAGGAAAAATAAAATCGGTTTATGGCAGGAAGCAGATGCGGTAGCACCATGGGAGTGGCGGGGAACAAAAGTACATTATTAATCATCTAAAGCTGCGAAGAACTGCTCTTAGAGAAATAGCAATTTAAACACAAAAAAGTTTTATTTGTTGTTATCATCATAATATGGCCGACGTACACAACAAAGAAACCCGCTCCTTTAATATGAGCCGCATTAAGGGCAAAAATACTAAACCTGAAATGTTGGTTCGTCAGTTTCTACATGCCAATGGCTTTAGATACCGACTCCATGTAAAAGATTTACCTGGGAAACCAGACATTGTATTGCCAAAATATAAAACAGCAATTTTTATTCAGGGTTGTTTCTGGCACGGCCATGATCAATGTAAATATTATGTGGTTCCAAAAACAAAAACCGATTGGTGGTTAAGTAAGATAAATGGAAATAAGGCTAAAGATATAGCCAACATCAAATTATTACGGCAAACAGGTTGGCGTGTCTTAGAAATCTGGGAATGTGAACTGAAGCCGAAACAACGTATCACTACTTTTGAAAACCTTATAAATGATTTAAAATTATGATTATCCATCTTCTCACCCAAACAAATGCTAAATTAATTAGCAAATAATTATATTTGCACTATTCACATGTTGAAAATTTCGACATATGAAGTCACTTTTTTTTTTTAGTTTGTGGTCATTGCAAGATTTAAGTATGGAAGAAAGAGCAGTTTATAAGGCGAAAAGTAAAAAATCAACTAAGGTATTGTGGCCTCAGGATCTGGATCTGGCATTACTAACCCACTACCACTCAACTAATGATACGATGTACGGGGATGCGGTAAATATTGCTGAGCAATTCAGTCATGTTGTTGAAGAGCCAAATATTGAAAACATCTATAGGGCGATCCAGCAAAATCTTTTTGAAAACACTGATATACCATTTCCTGGACCCAAAGAAGGCAAAGAGTTATTCACATTTATAGACTTGTTCGCAGGGATAGGAGGTTTCAGAATGGCACTGCAAAACCTTGGAGGAAGGTGTGTATTCACTTCAGAATGGGATAAATATTCAAAGCAAACCTATTTTGCCAACTATGGCGAGTATCCCTTCGGCGATATTACAAAAGATACAACAAAGCAATATATTCCCGAAAATTTTGATATTATTTGTGGAGGCTTCCCTTGTCAGCCCTTTTCTATTGCAGGTGTTTCGAAAAAAATCAGCTTAGGCCGGTTGCATGGCTTTGCAGATGAAAAGCAGGGTAATCTGTTTTTTCACATTGCAGATATTATTGAAAAACACCGTCCAAAAGCATTTTTTCTGGAAAATGTAAAGAATCTTGTATCACACGATAAGAAACAAACTTTCAAAGTTATCAAAGAAACTTTAGAAGCATTAGGCTATTCATTCGATCATAAAGTAATTGACGGAAAACACTTTGTTCCGCAACACCGCGAAAGGACAATAATGGTTGGTTTTGATAAGCGTATTTATGGTGATGATATTAAATTCGATTTTGGAAAGATAGAATTACCTGAAGAAAAGCAACAATTAAAGACCATTCTTCAGGCAGATGTATTGCCTAAGTTCACTTTAAGTGATAAATTATGGAACTATTTACAGGAATATGCGAAAAAACATAAAGAAAAGGGGAATGGCTTTGGTTTTGGCTTAGCCAACCTTGATGGTGTTAGCAGAACTATTAGTGCCAGATATTATAAAGATGGTGCAGAAATTCTCATTCCTCAATCTGATAAAAATCCTCGCCGTCTTACCCCTAAGGAGGCTGGAGCTTTACAAGGTTATCCGATTTATCCAATTAATACTAATGATAAGAAAAAATCATTGGTGATCCCTGTTTCAGACAATCAGGCGTATCGCCAGTTTGGCAATTCAGTGGTGATGCCATTGATACAAGCAATCGGCAAAGAGCTTATAAAACAACTATAGCCATAAGAAAAATGACGCTCAATAATCTCATAAATATTTTTCATATTAATGGATGTGAAAAAATTTTCGTCAAAACACTATCTCCAAATGATAATTCTAAAAATCAGGTTTATTTTGCTGGTAGCTTTGAAGTCCTCAACATTCTTCCTGTTACCGATATAACTGCTGTTGAGGCTGGCGAGTGGAAAAAGGAAAGATTCAAAGCCAAACTTGATTTTTCCTGGATAGGAATTGACGGGCAGCTGTTTCCTGCTCCAAATGCGCAACTCATTTTATACCCAAAGTATCCGGAGGTGCGTTTTTCAGGCTTTTTGCAACGATGTGAAAATGCGCCATCCGATTTGATGACAATAAGATTAGCCGGCAGATTATTGTTTTTTGGAGTGACAAGAGAAAGAAAAGTAATAGGATACGTTTCATCGCCTGATTCAGAAATTACAAATGAATTTAATCAACAAAATAACCCGATTGAGTTTGGTGTTTTTAGGGTATTAAAGTCAGCTCTGTTATTAAATGACAGGGAGCGGCTTCTTGCTGAGCTACTAAGAATACATCAACTTGGCTGGATTAGATCAAAACGTCTTAATAACCTTGGCGAAATTGTTGGCTGCGATTCACCGAATTGCGGCGGTTATACGTTAGAAGCGGAGCTGGGAATTGTACCAAATGGATACTCAGAACCCGATTTTTTAGGATGGGAAATCAAACAATTTGGTGTACCAAATTTCGCAAGAGTAAATAATGCAGTGATTACCCTTATGACACCAGAGCCAACAGGTGGGATTTATAGAAATGAAGGGGCTAATACTTTTATACGGAGGTATGGGTATGAAGATAGAAACGGGCGTGAAGACAGATTAAATTTTGGTGGTATCCATAAAGCTGGGATATTACAACCTTTAACCAATTTGACGATGCATTTAGATGGATTTGATGCTATTGCAGGAAAGATCAGAAACAGTTCAGGAAAAATATCTTTAATTGATCCTAATGGAGTCGAAGCCGCTTCATGGGATTTTTCATCTATGTTATTACATTGGAATCGAAAACACAATCAAGCCTGTTATGTTCCTTCTTTAAATATTAAAGAGCATATAAGGCAATACAGTTATGGGAACAAAATCATTTTGGGCAAAGGAACAGATTTTCAGCTGTTTTTAGCGCAAATGGCATTAGGGAATATTTACTTTGATCCAGGAATAAAGATGGAAAATGCCTCAGCCTTAAGGCCAACAATAAAAAAGCGAAGTCAATTTAGAATAAAATCACAATTTCTTCCTACTTTATATCGGGAAAATGAGGTTGTTGATATTTTGATGGATTAGATGTTAATTTTTTCAAAATTAGTTTACTTTAGCTTTCAAAAAATCCCAGATACGAAGTAATATAGAGTTTGCAACTCTATATGATATTCCCCGGTTTAAGTGCTGCCCTACAGGGTACCAATCTTGTACTCATCTGGCAGGGCATTACTAACCGTTACCATGCTTTCGACGATGATGTGCTAATGGTGGTATTATTTAACGATACTAAAAAAATGTACCTGGTATATGAAGCAGCACAACGGGCAGCTCTAACCTACACGGCAGCCGTAGGGAATGTTTTTGCAGGAGATCTGTTTATGCCTGGGCTTTCGCCCTTAAGCACGAAAACAATGTAGTATCCAACAATCAATACTTGGGCAACTTTACCATGCCATAGGCTTAACCATTAAACCCTGCCCCAACTTGTGATTATAACCGTTGGAGCAAGGTTTATTAAATTTTTGTTTTTTAGCTACACTTTCCTCACTGCCGTTTTTAATACCGAGAGCAGAAAAAGGATCAGAAATATGATGATCACAGGTGCAAAAACTTCTAACCAGCCTATAGGCCCGAAAATTATTTTGATGATAAAAAGGATGCTGCTAAACAGCATCCCCAATAAGATTAAGATTTCCTTAAAACCTCTTTGTTTTGTTTTTCTGGTTCTTCTTTTTGCCACCGGTTTTTCTTAAATGGTTAACTTATAGCAATGTAATTTCAACACGCCTGTTCTTTTTTCTTCCAGCATTGGTGTTATTTGATGCAATCGGATTTTCAATGCCTTTTCCTGTTGTACTTATCCGAGCTGCTTCAATATTTAATGCCGTTAAATGATTTTTAAATGCATCAGCCCTCGTCTGCGATATCTGTTGGTTTAGAGTTACAGGGCCATCGCTACTGGCATAACCATCAACATGGATGGATGCCGTTGGGTTTTTGATCAAATAAGCAACAATGCGTTTGATTAAAGTTTTGTTGGCGTTTGCAAAAGATGATGAGCCTTGAACAAATGTTACTGGTACCGTATGGTTTAATGCTTTGAGTGCTGCAGTTTCTAATTCAAGCGAAGCTTCATCCGGACTATCTTTTTTGTTTGGTTTTTCTTCAGTTCCCAAAGCATTTATCGGCGCAGTTATTGTGTCTGTATTATCAACTTTTTCTTTTGCCGGTGTTATGGCGGTAGCCGCGCCAGCCGGATCTGAAGAAACACTTTGGGTAGGTTCTTTCGCAACAGTATCTAACGTTTTATTAGATGAATAATACCAGATACCGCCACCAACAACCAGTATCCCAAACAACCCAAGTAACCACGCCCGTGACTTTGGAGTTGGGTTCTCAACCTCTCTTTTAGAAAGATCAAATTTAGATGGTTCCTTTTTAGAACCATCGTTTTTATTTAAATCAAATGCCATAATTTTATTGTTTAAGTGTACATATCAACTAAAGTTTGTAAACTACCGGTGTGCGCCCTGCCCATTGCTTCAAATTCCCAGCTATCGCCAACACGGAACAAACGCCCAAATTCTACCGCATCTTCATTGGTATATTGGTCTTTCAAGTCGTAACGCAGTATTTCCGAACCATTGCTTTCATCCACAATCCTGATGTAGCAGTCGTTCACTTTTCCAAAGTTGAGGTCTAATGTTCTTCGGTCTTTTTTATTGTCGTGGGGGTATTTACAGATCGTACAGCATATAATAATCTGTTCGATTTTATCGCTGACTTTGGATAAATCAATAAACATATCTTCATCGTCGTCTCCATCACTTCTGGTTCCATCCGGATCATCTATAGCGCCAATAATTGCCCCGTCTTCGGTAAATGGCCTAAAGAGGCCTTTTTCCACCTTATCCTCAATTTTATTACCCATCCTGATCTGCCCGTAAAAGGTAAAGTAAGAATCAGAAGGGATTTTAAAATCACCGCCTATCGAGAAGGCCGAAACATCGAGATCGAATTCTGGTCCTCCCGGTTGCTCGTTAGGATCCCAGCCCATTCCAATTTTTACAATGGTGAGTCCAGGCGCTGCTTTGGAAAGAGAGAATCTGTCTCCCTTATTTAAATTAAAACTGCTCATCTTTTATTGATATAATTCTATTAATGTATTAAGGCCACCAGAAAAAGCCTGGCCAAGGGCCTCGACATTCCATTCGCCGCCATTTCTTGATAAAGAGGCAATCATGAGGGAATCTTCACTTGTAAATTCTTCCTTAAGCATATATTGGCACAGAACCGATTTATCGGCGTGGTTCCTGATATTGATATAAGAGTTTTGAACGTGGCCAAAATGGTGGCCCCTTTCTTCACTCTGATCAATGGTGACTGCGAAATAAAGGAACTCTACTTTCGGATCTATTTTGGATAAGTCGATATGGATTACTTCATCGTCTCCATCGCCTTCGCCACCCCTGCTATCGCCCGGGTAATGGGTAGAACCATCAGGGCTAGTGTTGTTGTTATAAAAAACAAAGTATTCATCAGCAAGGAGTTTGCCGTTTTCGCCCAACATAAACACGGAGAGGTCTAGATCTACCGGATGCCCGTTTACAACAGCAGTATCCCAGCCCAGGCCTGCAATGAGGTGATTTAAGCCCGGTTCTTCCCCGATCAGGGAAACGGGTTTTCTTTTTTCTATTTGTATAGCCATTTTGTTAAGTTTTAGATTTTATACGCCCTAACTTTTTTTTGGAGGTAAAGGCGGCGGTTTTACCGGATTGTTTTTAGTGTTTGGTGTTGCTTTTATTTCGGGCAACCTGGGGATGTTTACCGGTTTTGGAACATCGCTTTGCTTTTTAGGTGGTAATGGCGGAGGCGGTTTGGGTGTTGGAAGGGCTGGCCGCTGCAGTACGGGAGGCGCAATGGGTGCTTTTGCTTTAACACTGTAACTGGCATTGGCAATGGCCTGAAAAATAGCCAGCATGGTATCTTTAACATCAACAGGCTGCAAGGCGATAACATGATGATATTTTTTAAGCAGTTTATCAGAAAAATACGCTGTGCTGATTTCTTCTGATCCAAGCAGGATCATTACCCCATCGGCCTGTAAATTGTTGGCCCTTAACAAATCATCGATTGCGGCAAAAATCATCCCGTCATTGGCATAATATTGCAGCCTGTCGTTCAGATTTCTTTCCCTTACATTAAACCAGTACCGGTTTCCGTCGGATAGTTCAGCCTCACCATTAATAATCGGATTGATATTTTGAAGTAACCCTGCACAGAACGGCAGCAGAAAAGAAATTTCGTTCTCTTTATTAATCGACAGATAAGAGTTTTGTAGGACGATATATTCTACAATCATATCGGCCAGTATTTTTACCCTTGGATCTGCCCCCTGACCTACCAGTTTGGCTGAGCCCAGCACGTTGGCCTTACTATTTTTATAAAGTTTTAAATAAAGTACATCATCAATGCCATTCATGAATAAAATGGCTTTGTTGTTTGATAAAATCTGCTTTTGGGTAAGTATATTAAAAAGTGTTTCGTGATAGCCAATGCGGTCTAAATTAAAATAGCCCGCCTCCTGAAACAGGTTTTCGATCAGCGATTTCTCATTGTCTTCAATATCATCCTCAAATAAAAAACGCAAAGGAAACTGCTGCCTGTACGATTCGATAGAATCGGATTTGTATAATACCGTGTTTAAAAAGTGCGATAAGTATTGTTCAACACCATAATAAAAGAGCTGTTTAACAGGTTTTTTATTGCCATATATACTGAAATGTTTCGCCGGATCTTTTACAATTTCGAAATAATTGCCATAAGCATAAGGATCGTTTTTGTAAAAGCGTTCCCTGGCGGCGGCCCCAAAAATAAAATCGTTGCCATTTACGTAAAAGTATAAAGGAATTTCATTCGATTCCTTCATTTTTAATGGGGCATAAGGGTTACTGTCTGATTGATACCAGAAAGTAACCGTCCGCTTCGATATTTTTGCTAATACGCAGAATTTCATCCCCACTATTGTTTTTGAATGCCCTTAAGCAAGTGTTTCTCGAAGAATTTCATTCCTTCCAGAATGATGATTGGAGCCACATAATCGAAATCTTTCTGATCATCGTGTTTCCGCTTTTGCGCTTTAATAAAATCCGGCTCGCCTTTGATGTAGTTTTCGATGTTCATATCCTGAAAACCGGCCATAAAATCTGTCGCATTCATTTTCAAACCGAACATGCTCGAAGAGACCTTATAAAACAGATCCGCAAAATCCATAAACCTTGGGCAGTGCGGCTTGCCTTCCTGCGGCAAACAGATAAAATGATTGCCAATGTGCTCCAGCATTTCCGGCGTGATGGAATTGGTTGATTCGAGGTATTTAAATTCGCCATTTGGCGTAACTACACAGAAATTATCCTCACCCAAGATCTCAATGGCCTGTTTATTGGTGGGCACCAGAATGCTGGTGATATTGGTTGGGATGGCCAAACCTTTCGATACTTCGTATTTAACATCGGCATTGTCTGTTCCGCGTTGCGAATTGATATCGATTATTTTTAAAGGGCTTGTGGTGATCGGACTAATGGTTTGTTTGGCCACTGCTTCGCCACCCATTCCCCTGATAAACATTTGGGTATAATAATCATCGGCTGCAGCCGGATTTACCGCCGTAAACCAATCGAATATCCTGGCTCCTTTACCTGCAAAAGCAATTTTTATTTTAGGCGGAATGGCTTTAACCGCTGGTGGTGCATCTTCTGATTTTACAATTTCATTCCTTAACTTATAAGCCAGCTGACCTGCGTAAAACATAATCAGGCCGGTAACATAAAGGTTAATGCTCATCATTTCTTTACATTCTGCAGCGATTAAGAGATAAAAAGTTTCAAAATCCGAAGCTTCCAAACGATCAACAACCTGTTCGAAATAATAGGGTGCGGTATTTTCGTTAAATTTAGGTGTGCCGGAATTTAAACCCTGGATGGATATTTTTTTCTTTTCGCAGATCCTGAGCAGCACGTTTTTAAAGTTGGGTGAAAATTTAGTCGCCTGTGCTACGCGTTCGGCTGCAAAACGGATGGAGTTCTGTTTGATCATCGCCTTTCCGCCTTCCATTGAGCACAGCGCCGTAATATCGGTTGTACTGCCACCAATATCGAAACAAAGCACCAGTTCTCCGGGATTAATGGAGTAGCCCCCGTTTGGGCGCACCAGGTAATTGGCTACGGCGCAGGCTTCGGATAAGGATTCTTCGTTGCTTAATTTTTTAAAATCGAACCTCACCGGGCCGGTTTCTGTTTTGATATCTACCGCTGTAAGTGTTTTTTTAGCCTCATTTCCCCAGCCTGTAGCAACGGCTGCTTGGGCTTGTTCGCCCCAGGCGCTATTGCCAGTACCAGTTGAACCCCATGCTGGTGTAGTGGCGGCAGGTGCTGAAGCTTGACTGCCCCAGCCACCCGATTGAGCTCCGGGAGATCCCCAGCTGCTGTTACCCGATGTATCGCCGATATCAGAAAGATCAGAAGGAGGGAAGGTTTTTAATTTGACGTTGCTTTCAATTGGTGATATTTCTTTGAGCGAGTCCCATATTCCTCTGTATTCACTCAGCAATTCCTTGCCCATTGAGGAGGGGTACGACCATTTTAAGGTGTGCGGCTCATGGCCTTCGATAAACAATTGTGCATACACATGAAGCAGTAAGGTACTTAAATAGGCGGTTTTGTAACTCTTGTCAATCTGTTGTGTAGACCATTTCATGTTGTACACCAGCTCTGCCCTGCCAATCCTGTTATAACCTAAAATGTAGCGGTTGTTCTCTGCATTTTCAATGGGCAGGTTTTTTTCAAAACAGGGGAAACCACCCTTTACGGCCTGGGCCATTAATGAATTAACCTGGAGGTTGCCATCGTTTACCACTCTTCTTGAATCGTGGATGGTTAATACAGATTTGATGGAATTGGTCAGGATTTCGTCGTTCTGAAAAAAGAAAATCTCATCTTCCACAGCAGGCCTTTCATCGTTGTTCTTGCTGTCGCTGGCCAGTAATGATACCCTTTTATTGGTGAGTTTCAGGTTTTCGCAAACCTCGTTCCGTTGATCGGAGAAGTAAGCGATAGAAGAATTTGTACTGCCAAAATCGACACCTAAAAAGGCTGGCGACAATGTCCTTGGCGCATTTAACATATTCACCGGCAAAGACTGCGTATTGCCCGATCCATCGTAACGGATAATCCCAAAACCACAATCAACCCCTGCATGGGCAAACTTTACGCCTTTAAACGGTTTATTGCTTTCGTATATCTCATATTTGTATTTATTGTCTGCCACCGCATTATTGGATGCGATATGCAACTGTGCTTTAATGTTGCCATATTTTTCGGAGATTACTGCTGCCTTTCCATTATTGGCCAGGTATAAAGGAATACCTTTTTCATCCAGTACGATCCTAAAAAAATCGTCATCTACATTTCCGATAAATGGCGTAGCCTGAAATTTGGCGTCATTATGCGGTATTTCGGAATACAGAAAATAGCGGTTCCATTGTTTGGAAATAAAGTTGGGCCACATTAAAATGTCTTTACCACTGATTGATTCGGAGGTTACTTTATAAATTACCTCTTTTACAATCTCATTTCCGGTTTCGGTATATAGTTTTAACTGAACAATCAAACGTTCGCCATCCTTATCCGTGGGGTCGTAAATGGCGGTAATCCGCGATTTTACGTTTGATGATTCTGAAATGCCCACCAATGCATCAAGTGTAGCACCAAAAACATTTAGCGCCAATGGTGTTAATGGCAGGGTAAAATAAGCGTAGCTGTTCAGCTGGCCTTTGGTTTCGGCCGCCAATAGCAATATAGGTTTGGTTTTCAGGAAATTCCGGGTTTCCATGCCATCCCTGCCAAAATCGATCTGGGCAATCTCGGTAGTATCCGGAAGCAGTAAATCTTTCGGATCAAACAGGATACTTCCTTCTTTCGATTCGTTGTAAATAATTCCCTCCGAACCGAATAATGCTGTGGAATAGTTAAAAAGAAGGCTAAAAGGATAATTGAACAGGGCGCCCACTTCGGGTGGGGTAGATTTATCGAGTTTAGGGTAACCTTTTGTCTGCTGATAAATAACCATATCATTCATCCAGGCCTGGATACAGGTAGAAATATTGCCATACTCAGGCCTGATTAGCTCTTCTACTCCGGAATAATTTAACCTGAACCTTTCAATATTATCCAGGATGTGTTTGGCGTAACCATACAGCGTAAAAAGTTCCTGCGGATTGATCTCCGATTGTAAAGGATCGATAAATTTTCCGTTCTGTACGTTGATAAAAGGGAATTTTTCCTTTATCTGGTACGATACCGAAGTAAAAACAAAACTGTCAGGAGAAGTTCCACCGATAACGTTACCCTTAAAAGAGATTACATCAATAAAGGGTATTTTGTCTGCATTATTTGCTAAAGATTGATCGCACCATAAGGGTTTACGCTCAAACAACATATTGCCAAATGCACCGGTAGGCTCGTATAGGTTTGCAGTTGTATTTAAATGCTGGCCGTCTGAATAAGATAGATGAATTCTATTTGCTTCAATATCTTTATAGTTTAAAGCTATACAGCTAATCAATCCTTTCCATTCACTGATCAGGGATTTATAGAATAACATCAAACCTGATGCTTCGGCGTCTTTATCGCGGATATTATCTATGGCATTTTTGAATAAATTGGCCCGGGCAAATACAGAAGGTATGCCAGATACAATGTTTCCGATATTAACAGCAGAATTACCGTCCTGATCTACAGCAATTTCGGGTATGAGTATGTTTTTAGTAAATACTTCAAGCTGGGGAATTTTATCCCAGGCAAATTCGACGCCGTTCGGCTCTGTTTTGGGATGAACTTTTATCGCCAGTGCTTTGATTCTTTTATCAGACATGGTGCTTTAGTTTATATCGAAGTTTTGTGAAATGGTAAGTGCGTTAAAAATGTGAGCAAGGAATTTCTCTTTAGTAGTATTTACCTTTTGCTCGTCTTTGGGATTGGTGTTGATCAGTTTTTCAACAAAAAGATCATAACGGTCTCTGAAAAGGCCTCCTTTACTCCAATGGTGTTTTTCATCCAGGAAAATGGTGCCGACATCCAGTTTTTTTAGTTCGGAAGGATTATCCGGAAATGCCTTGCTATCGAAAAGGAACCTGCCCGGGGCAACGGAGTTTCTCACCTGATAAAGCCAGCCCGGGATAAATTTGGCATCTTTGAATGTGTAGGCAAAGAGTTTAAAATATTCGTTGATGTCTTTACACTCCGCATCGGTAATGGTACTGTACTGGTTGAGTTTTTGATTCTCACACTGTTTGATGAAACCTTTTATACCTGCATCATCAAAAGCACCACCATTTTTGGTTAAAGAAATGTGTGCCAGGGAGAAAAAAGCACCCAATTTATTTACGAATATTTCACCTGATTTATTTTCATTTCCTATAAAGTCGTCAAAAGAAAAATTGAACGAATTATCTTTAAATTCTACTGCTTTATAGAGGTAATCAGCCTTTACGCTGTTAAAACCATCATTACGGGTAAAGAAATCGTAAGCAGCACAGGCACATAATAATTCTGTAATGTGGCAGGGGTTTTTCTGTTCGCTTCCACCGGTTATGGTTTGATTGGACACATTATTGCCATCAATTTTTTTGCTTTCTATGGGCCAGCCAATATGGTAAAGCAGTTTATAACATTTCTGAACGGTTGGGTCGCTTTGGTAAAACTGCAACGCTGCCTGACTGTTTAGCGGAAAAAACGACGAATCGGCGATTACGCTATTGGCTTTGCTGGCTTTTTGTTTATCATCGGGTTTATTAAAAGTGAAATACTCTGTTAATAAAGTAGAACCAAATTTGGCCTTGGCGAAATCAATACTGGCATTGCCGTTAGAACGGATTTTTACAAAATCCTGTAATGCTTTCGGGATTACCGGAATAGATGATGCACCTGTACCACCGAAAATAGAACCAAAAATAAAAACCCTGGCATTTGCACCTGCGCCCTCCAGTTTGCCCATAAAGGTGTCCAGTTCGCGTTCCTGCGATTGTACTGCAGCACCTTTGATGATATTGCGGGCGGCTTCTACTATCCCATGGTACATCAGCATAGAACCTAAGTGGGTTTGTGCCCGGTAGCCATGATCTAAAGCAAATTCCTGTACCGAACTATTGTCTAAAAACAGGTCAGAGATTAATTTATTGGCTTTCTGCTGCTCGGGCGAACCTGTGGTAATTTTGGTAATGTTTTTATAAGTTTCTCTTCCCGGGCCTGCATAATTAGTGAAAAACCGATGTAAATTCAGTTTGGCTGAAAAGAAAGTATTTGCATTTGGTGTTCCACCTACACTGTTACCGGTTGTTTTAATCCGGTTATAGAGGCCGATCAGTTCTTCAACCCGTCCTTTGTTCCCGTTATTTTGATCGGTATCAAGCGTGAGGATTTCGATTTCCTGATTGTCGAACATCCCGATTCCACATAAGTGGGTAAAGGCTTCCAAACAGCGCATCCCGGTACCGCCTATGGCGATTACGAATAATTTATCCATTGATGTTTTGATTAGGGATTAAAACCAGTGTCCGATTTTTCCGGTGGCAAATATTTTGCTCATTACAAAACCGATGATGATGTAGAGTATAAAACCTATAGCTGTACCAATACTCAAGGCTGTTACGTAATTATTCAATACCATAATGTTTGCATCTGGTTTGAATACATAATAGCCCAATAGAAAACAGACTGTTGGATTTAAGATGGCTAATACCCAAAACCATGTTTTGCGTGCCTGTGGGTCTTTGGGATTACTCCCCCCTTCAAATTTGATGGCGTTTGCGATGATGGCCGATAAAAGAAGAAAGATCAATGCGGTGATGATCGAGATGATGTAAGCTGACGTTGATTCCATTTTAGAATTTATTTTAATGATTTTAGATTACTGTTTAGTTTTGATGTAGTACGAATACACTACTTTATCTACAGGTTTAAGCTCCTGTAAGGTGTTTTTGATCGATTCTGCTAAAGCGGTATTGGGGATGTTTTTAGTGTTTATCCACTCAAATTTGGCCATTTTAGTGCCCTGTAGATTTGGTGTAGCCGTGTTTGATAAAATATCTACCTTAACTAATCCATCAGGATTATGGATGTTGGTTACACTGAATTTAGGGTCGAAAGCAACACCAAATTCTATATGTTTTGGGTTAGATGCCCTGGTATTGGTAAAAAGGGTCTGGTTGAGGGTAAAAACCTCATTAAGCGGGCTTGATGCCTGTGTTTTATAAATCCATTGTGCCTTTAATTTTCCGTCAGGATTGTAACATGCCAGTGCAATTGCATCCTTTTCCTGATCAGAAAACTTGGCCTCGCCATTACTGCCTTTCGTTAATTTGGGTTGGTGTTTTTTAGCTTCTTCTGTTTTGGCAAAATTTTCAAAATCAGTAGTTATATCTGAAACTTTTACGCTGAAGTTTCCAAAAGTGTAACTATCCTCATTGCTCAGGTCAATAAACAGCTTCCGGAAGAAATCATTAAACTGGTCTTGCCCTGCATAAGTGCTATGCAGTTGATCGATGTTTTTCCAATCTAATCCGAGTGGATAAAATTCGTAGTTATTCCCGTTTTTAAGGCCGTTAACGTAACCCTCCTTTAAATCGAGAATGTTTTTGGCTTTATCTGATTTTGCGCTTTCATCATAAAAAATACCACCCGATTTTTCTGACGGATATCCGGTTGATAGCTGATAAGAGTTATTTGATAAATCAAACCTGGTTGTGGATGGGACAAGTTTTGATTCGAGTTTTGAAATCATACTTCCTGCATCCGGATGACCACAACTGAATATGGTAAAGTAAAGGTGTTTATTCACCTTGCCTTCTTTGTAATCTGCAATAAAAAAATGGACCGCATTACCTTTTTCGAGCCATTTGGAGAATGGGATTTTAAGAAAAGCAGTATTGGTAACTTCTATGTTTTTTTGCCACTCTTCAAAATCGGTAATTAGGAGGGCATCGCTGTTACCGGCTACAATTTTTTCTACTGTTGCTTGCAATGGTGCCCAAATATCGGCGTATTGTTTTGGGTCGCTTACCTGTTGCCCCAATTCGGTAGTATTGGCTACGTTGAGTAATGATATTTTATTGGAACCTAATTTGTAAACTTCGAACTGTTGGGCGAGAACGGTGTTGAAGCAGGCCGACATCATGCTTTTAATCGTAGGATCGTTAAAAGCCTTATTTATTCCAGATGAGAAATCAATATAAAGTGCCGGAGTACCTCTTTTCGGATTATTACCTGGGGTTATGGCCTTATTGTATGCTTCGATACGTTTTCCTAAACCCTGATCATAAGGGTTGAAATTTGTAACAGCGAATGGATCTTCTGATGGGGATCCTCCGGAACCTTTACATGCTGAAATTGCAAATAAACCCAGTAGTCCCATTATCCTGAAGAAGTTCATGGTATTGCCTGTTTTCATAATTTATACATTTTTAGTGCTTTTAGTATTGTTTAGTTAACCAAAAGTATAAGCACCGGAACGGCAATCCTTACGGAAAACCGTAAAGAGAAAATTATAGGCAATAAAATTTTGATTTAATTTTTAGAACCGAATGGAAGTATGGAGCTCGAAAAAAGATATGCTTTAAACAAATATATTTTATCTCTTTCAGTTCCGACATCTATATTAATAACGAAACAATTTAAGCGCTTTTTAATGATACATTATCATGCGTTCATAAATTAAGCCTGGTATGCCTTTTCCAATACCAAAAGCGACCTTGAAAGTAAAGACGAAGCCAGAACAAGCTTTATTTAAACCAACTCCTAACTAACAATTACTTGAAAACACAATTACGACTCACTAACGATCCAAAATGACTGTTATTGGGCTCAAATGTTATCACTTATTTTTCGAAATGACTTCGTTTAACACAATAAAAATTATCTAAATACAACCAGCTACAAAATATTAAGAAATCTCATAAATGATTTTCGCAAAAATTTCAGTAACAACAAATCATCCGTTTACCCTAATTCTATTACAAGTATTGCAAATATTTACCCTAATTCTGTGACAAAAAAGCAATTAATTTACCCTAATTCTGTGACAGAATATCCATTAATTAACCCTAATTTTGTAAACAAGCAGTTTTAGAATTAAAGTTTGTCAAATGTTCGATAGGATAATATTTACAGCGTTAGAAAAATGGCTTACCAAATCAAATCGTAAGCCATTAGTGATACGAGGCGCTAGACAGGTAGGTAAGACGACTGTTGTTGGGCAATTTTCAAAAAAATTTAAGCAGTACATCTATCTCAATCTCGAGCTTGCTGTTGACAGAAAGCCTTTTGAAGAGTTCACAACGATCGAATTACTCGTGCAGTCTTTGTTTTTTATTAAAAACCAGTCACTTACCCAAAGAAATGATACACTTTTGTTTATTGATGAAATACAGGAAGTGCCTGAGGCCTTAAACATTCTACGTTATTTTTATGAAGACCAACCAGGGATTGCGGTAATAGCCGCGGGCAGTATGCTCGAAACTTTATTTGATAAAAACATTAGCTTTCCGGTCGGAAGAGTGGAATATATGGTTTTAAGACCTGTTTCTTTTCCAGAGTTTTTGAGTGCTATGGATGAGCGGGAAGCGATAAATTATTTACAACAGGTACCTGCACCAACTTTTACACACGATAAACTCATGCAGCTATTTCATACCTATGCACTTATAGGGGGAATGCCAGAAGTTATTGCAGCGTATAGTAAAAACAAAGATCTACTGGAGTTGTCAGCAATCTTCGATTCGTTAATTACGGCATATATGGACGATGTTGAGAAATATGCTGGCACAAATGCACAGGCATTACATATAGGTCATGCAATACGGGCATCATTTGGACAGGCCGGTAAGCGGATTAAGTTTGAAGGTTTCGGAAATTCGCCCTACCGGTCCAGGGATATGGGAGAAGCATTAAGGACACTGGAAAAGGCGCTATTAATTGAGCTCATTTACCCCTCAAGTGATGTAAAACTGCCTTTGCTGCCAGACTATCGGAAATCTCCAAGGCTTCAGGTGCTGGATACTGGAATGCTTAATTATTTTGCTGGTATACAGACAGAGATTTTAGGAACTGATGATTTAAATAAAGTTTATCAAGGGACCTTAATTGAGCACCTGGTTGGTCAGGAGTTATTAGCCACACAGTTTAGATCTTTAAGTGCACTCCATTTTTGGATAAGGGAGAAAACTACTTCAAGTGCGGAGGTAGACTACGTTGTACCTTTTGAAGGGCAACTCATTCCGGTAGAAGTGAAATCAGGAGCTGAAGGTAAATTAAAATCTTTGCATATGTTTATGGATCTGTCTCCACATCATATGGCCATCCGATTTTATGCAGGCTCGCTACACATTACTGATGCCATTACCCCCGGCGGCAAGAAATACAAACTATTGAATCTCCCTTATTATCTGGTATCTCAAATCGAGAATTACCTAACCTGGTTCAAAACACAAATCTAGATTAGCAAGTTGCAGGAATTTTTTCAATAATATGGAGGCGTTTTATAAAGCATTTAATATTTCTAATTCTGCGAAAATGTACTTAGCTCCAGAAAATAGACTGGGGGTCTGGTAGCTTTTGTGGCTCTCCTTCCCGTGAACCAGCATCATGATCAATTACCTGCCCCAAAAAGTTAGATACTATTTTGGGGCAGGTTTTAATATAGTATTCAAACTATCCATGCTTGAACATCATAAATTAAAGAATGCATAACTTACGGCCCTTGGTATTATATACTAAGCGCCGTAAACCCATTTGCAATGCATTATTCATTGATATTTGATACGCCTGACAATAAACTTTATATCATTATTTTTTTTTAAAAACATCTCTGGGTTCATTATTTTTTAGCGCTTAATGGGCGAAGCGTAAAAATGATTTCGTTTTGCTGGTCCAAAAACTGAAGGCTAAATTTCAAACTTTGTTTAATATCCAATGTTTTCAAATCTGCCTGAGTAGTTAATATATTTACCAATGGTTCATTATTGTTAATTGAAGACTGGATAGCACCTAACCAAAATTCGTTTGACCGCATTGCGAGTTCATTTGCCCTGCTTTCTTCTGCCACAAATTTTTGCAAGTCGTCAGCTGTTACGCCATTTTTGCATAGCTTCGCTATTTCTTCCTTCGTAGCCGTAATCAATTGCTCCATCCTTGCTGGATCACAATCAAAGGATATTATATAAGCATAGAAATTTATCGGATCTTTGACTTTGGTAAGATATACCTGTGGAGAATATACACCCCCTTCAACTTCTCTCAATCGGGTATTTAAACGAAACTTCAATGCTGCTTTCAGCAAATTAAGATATAAATTACCTATATTCTCATAATGATACTTGCCACTCAGAACAAGCTGCACGGTAGCTTTATCTGCTTTACCAGTAAGCAGGTCTTTTCTGATCTGACCTTCAGGTACACGAATATGTAAGTCTCTTGCCCACTCATGATTTCCATTTTTCGGTAAAGCGCCCAGATAATTTTTTGTCCATATTTTCAAGGAATCTACGTTAAAATTACCTGTAAATACAAAGGTAAAATCTGCCGGATTTGAAAATCTCTCCTGGAATATCCTTCGCACCTTGCCAGAATCGATCTTATCATAGTCTTCAATAGATGTAGGCTTGCGTTGGGGATGATAGCCCGAAAGCACATAAGAAATAGTATCTGAAAAGTCACGTTCAGCACTAGGTGTACGGTTCCTGAAAGCAGATTTTGATTGGGCTATGATCCGGTTAAACCTTACAGTATCTAACTTCGGTTCTGTCATATAAAGATATAGCATTTCAAATGCGGTAGGAAGGTCTGCGGAGGCACTCACACCAGAGAATCCTTCAGACCTATCTGCTATATAGGGTTGCACCTGTAAAGACTTTTTGTTGAGTACCTGATCTAATTGACCCGCATTATAAGGCCCTAAGCCGCTGCTAGTGATAAATGCAGCTGCATTTTTTGCTGAAAAAAAATCAGCGTCATCATACAATGAAGTGCCTCCATTACTAAAACCCGCAAAAAGAACCTGATTGTTTTTAAATTCTGTAGGTTTAGCATAGATGTTCATGCCATTGTCGAGCTGCCAGTGATGAATTCCCAATTGGCTGATCTGCTCTTCTTTCAATATTTTACCCGGCACAGGGGCTTGGCTAAGCAGATTCCCCGTTACCTTTTCTGATTGAAAAGGCTTAAGATCCGTGATTTCAACTGCATGCATCCACTTACTCAACACCGGCTGATCTGGCATCTTATCTTTTTCCTTATCAGGACCGAGAACAAGAATTGTTTTATCTGCACTTCCAAAATACTGCTGAAGATATTGGTCAATCTCTTTCGCGGTGATTTGGTTTATATAGAGGTTGTAAAGTTTATCTCTTTCTTCAGAACTGAGGTAAGCATCACCCTTCAAGAAGTACTGCAGATAGTCTTCTGCATAAACGGCAGATTTATTCTTGTTTGTTTCTGATAAAGCAAGTTCCATGGAACGGCTGAATCTGTCTTTTACGGATTGTATCTCGTTTGCTGTAAAACCGAAGCGTTTTACCCGCTCCATTTCAGTCCAGAAAGCATTAAAACCACTTTTTATTTTTTCCGGATTTAATGCAATATTAAATGTCATTGCATCAATATTAGCAATCAGCGGACCTATCTCAGCACTTGCACCTATATAAGCAGGCTTACTATTATTGTAAACATCATTTAGCCTATCAGCATAGAGCATATTAATCAATCGCTCCACTAACTGTTTTCTAAAATCCTCCTGGGTTTTTAAAATATAGTTATTTTGCTTAAAATAAAATTGAATGTAGTATCGCTCGAACTCAGGATCGCTAAGCTTCAGAAAATCTGTCGATTTTTTTAAAGCAATGCTGTAACTTGGGCGGGAGATTGGTTTAGCCGGAGGCTGCAGATCGGCAAAGAGTTTACGCACCTGTTTCTCAACATCATTAACATTGATATCTCCCACAACAATCAGGGCTTGCAGATTTGGCCTGTACCATCTCTTATAGAAATTTCTGGCCATTGACACATCCGATTTGAGCACAATGTTGTCTTTCCCTATTGGCATTCTATCTGCATAACGGGAATGGTTATAAAGAATTGGCCGATACTGCTCTGCTAATCTGCTACTTGCATTTTTCCGCATTCTTCTTTCTTCCTGTATTACGCCGCGTTCTTTGTCGAACTCTATTTTATCTATGGTCGCATCTGCTGCCCAGTCACGCATAATCTGCATACCATTATTCCATAAATCTGCATTGTCTGTAGGGAGTGGCAACTGGTATACCGTTTCATTGAAACCTGTGTACGCATTTAGGTCGGCACCAAATTTCACACCAGAACGTTCAAGATAGCTGATCAGTTCATTTTTAGGATAGTGCTTTGTACCATTGAAATTCATGTGCTCAATAAAATGAGCAATCCCGCGTTCTTCTTCGGTCTCTAGTATAGATCCTACCTTATTGGCCAGGTATATAGTAGCGCGGCCTGCCGGCTCAACATTACGTTTAATATAATACCGGAAGCCATTTTTCAAAAGACCTGTTTTTACTGATGGGTCATTAACTAAAGGTAGGTTTTGGCCAAAAGTTACCCTCGGAATTAAAAGTGTCAGGATAGAAAATAATATCCCCTTAGCTATATTTTTCATATGTATATTATCTTCTTTTTCTGGCAATCAGCATCCATGAAATTGAGAGCGCAATCAATCCTGGCAAAATGCCCAATAGCGTCCAGCGAATCCAGGTAAGTTGTACACTGCTTAACAATACTTTATTATCATTAGGTTCCTTACGGGTGGTATCTATTGGGAATTCTCCATGACTAAACCAGCCAAATAGTTCGGTTACGAAAGTAAAGTTAATGGCACGGGGACTTTGTCTGGTCATTTCAGCATTACTCATAAAATCAGCATCACCTATCGCAAAAATGCGCTGTTCCTTATTACCTACTTTACGGCGCATAGCGAAAGCCACTGGATAAGACTTTTTCTCTTCATTTTTTCTCTGATCAGTCAATTCAGCAGTTTTACTGTAAGTAAGACCTGGGATCTGCCAGGTATCTGCGGCTTGTGTAACCAGAACAGGAAAACTTTCAAATGCATTTCCAGGAAGAGTCTGCAAGGAAGCCACCGTTGGCGTGGTTACAAAAGCACTGTCTCTTTTTAGAAAACTACTGTTGCGAACTAATTGATTCCACTGTCCTATAGCCAGTCCGCTTAAAACGAAAGAGGGTTCAAAATTTTGGCTTTTCTGTACCAGCATACCATCACTTAGCTTTAAACCTAAACGGGCTAATACCGTATTGGAGATCATTTCGCTTCCAGGCTCTGCGGCAACCATCAAATTCCCGCCAGCGTTTATATAAGCATTAAGATTGGCCAACTCCACACTATTGTAGTCAGTCAGCGGATTTGCAATAACAAGGATATCCACATTTTTAATCAAATTGTGATCATTCAGTGTCACAGCTTTAACGTCAAAACCCTGGTTAATTAATGAATAACGGAAAGTGATTTCATTGGAAGAAATCTGATAGTCTTGATCTCCAGAACGGTTAATGCTTCGTTCATTGTGACCGGTTACAAATCCTATTCTTGGCGGGTTAATGAGCAGTCTTTTTAAGGCAGCAGATATTTCTTTTTCTGCAGGCTGCTTGAAAAGATCATCATACATGCGAAGTGTCGTTTTCTTTCCTTTGTAAGATAGTATACGAACCAGCCTGTTTTTTTCTGATTTTAAATCAATTACTTTTCTGATCTGTTCCGGACGCATAAAAAGATCAAAATCTAGCTCGTTGGCTTTTGCCATTTTACGGGCAATCTGTTCATCATTTAATCCCGGATTTTCTGCATATAAACGCTTGTTCTCTGAGTGATCCCAGTAATACACATATTCAATACGCATATAAGGCATAAAGCGAAAATACATATCGAAGTTTTTCTTATCGCTATTCTGATAAATAGGTAAACCAGTGAAATAATTTTCATCCAGTAGGTTAACGTAGGTGGTAATCACAACTGGCTCATCCATTTTAGCAATCACCGCTCTGCTATTGTCAGTCAGTGTGCGTCTGTGATTCGCAGTCATATCCACATAGCCGGTATATTGTGGTCTTGAACTAAGATATCCCAGCAGCAGCATTACCGTAATAAGACCAACATAACTCATTATTCTGGCAGATAAAGAAATTGTCCTTCGCTCAAATTGTAGCTTAAGCAAGGTTAGCCCCAAAAACAGTACAATTACAATGAGGAAATAAAATATATCATTCGTTGCCAAAAGACCGTTAATTGATTCTTCAGCCCTTCCCTTCATAGAAAGAAAATAAGTAACGTCTCTTACAAAGTTAATATTCTGCCACAGGCCGCCTATAAAGTTAAGGACAGCCAGCACTACTAATGTACTTATCGCTGCAACTACCTGGTAAGTGGTTAAACTGGACATAAACAGCCCAATGGCGGAATAAGCGCAGATGAGCAGATATAGGCCAATAACCCCGGAAATGATAAAAACAAAATCCACATTTTCTATGGTGAAAAATGAAATTACGCCGAGGCCAAGCAATACACTAACTAATAGCAGGCAGAAACTTACCATGGCCAGGTATTTTCCGGCGACAATATCAATCATCCGTATAGGTGATGAATACAATAATTTGATTGATCCGCTCTGCGTTTCCCTGCTGATCAGCCCCATCGTTAATAAAGGAATATACAAATAAAGATACTCCTGCATACTCGGGAATAATGCCCTGAAAGATGAAAATATCCTGTCAGTAAGGTCACCTACCTGTTGCCCCATTTGTTGGGCCTGTTCCATACGCGCTATCAAAGAAGTATATTGCCAGCCTGACTGGATGATAAAAACCAGAAGTACTATCCAGGCTACAGGTGAGTAGCATAAAAGGCTTAGCTCTATTCGGGCAATCCTTAGTATATTTTTCATACAAATATTATTGAGTTGTAATTATTGTGGTGCATGCATAAGACGATGTGTTAATTGAATTATGCTCTTATGCATCTTTTCTCTTAGGAAGATTTCTTGTTTGACAATTGAGCAAATATCTGATCGAGAGAACTCCTCTCCAGCGTAATCTCAGACATACGCCAGCCTGCTGTGGTACTGATCTGGATCAGCCGCTCACTAATTTTCTGGCTTTCGGTAAAATGGATTCTGAATTTCGTACTGCTGAGTACCTCCACCTTTTTTACCCCTTCTATATTTTCCAGTTCTTTTACAGCCGGAGGATGGTGCAGGGTCATAATCAAACTATCTGGTTCAATATAATTGTTGAAAGCATCCATAGAATCAGAAAATACCATCGTACCATTTTCTATCATTTTAACCTGGCTGCAGGTAGCCTGAATTTCTGAAAGAATGTGTGAAGAGAATATAACGGACTTCTCTTCACCCACTTCTTTAATCAGCTTACGTACTTCAAAAATCTGATTAGGGTCCAGTCCATTGGTAGGCTCATCAAGCACCACCAGTCTAGGCTCATGAATAATCGCCTGCGCTATTCCAACTCTTTGTTTATATCCACCAGAAAGATTGGCGATCAGTCGGTTCCGAAAATGTGTAACACCGCATTTTGCCATGGCTTTATCAACTGCGGCAGCAACATGTTTTCTATCGATTAGCCTCAGGTGGGCGCATTGAGTGAGATATTCACTCACCGTTAGTTCCATATATAGTGGCGCATTCTGTGGTAAAAAACCAATTAGCTTTTTAGCAGCTATAGGGTTTTCCTGCATGGTATAGCCACCAATTTCAACTTTACCTTCTGTTTGGTTGAGTACCCCGCACATAATGTTCATCGTGGTAGATTTTCCAGCGCCATTTGAGCCCAGTAAACCCAATACGCCAAGTTCCCTGATCTCGAAATTGATATTCTTGATTGCCCAGGCTGTGCCATATCGATGGGAGAGGTTGCTGATTTTTACAATATTGTTGTGATCCATTTCTTTTATTTAGGTCTGGATATCCTTCAACCCTACGGAATCGGATATCCAGAATATTGGTTATCTGTATCCTTGATTTTGAGTAAGATTGGGGTTAGTATCAATAGCCGTTTGTGGTATAGGGAAAAGCTGGGCAAACGGCTGCCAGGTAGCTGGTTTTGCTGCAGCAAGCACCGCATTTACCCTGCCTGTTCTTTTTAAGCTTAACCAGCGGTCACCACGCTCACAAAACAGCTCTATCCTACGCTCTTGAAGTATTGCATCACCGACATTCACATTGGCGGGTAAATCACCAAGCCCAGCCCTGTTACGAATGGTTTTAACATCTGCCAGCGCCAACTCGCGATTGCCCAATGCAGCGTAGGCTTCCGCGCGGATGAGGTACATTTCAGCCAGACGAATCACAGTAGGTACTTCAAATCTTTGTGAAGCGGTGGCCGACTCGCTGTCATAGTTTTGATATTTATAAGGTTCCGCGGCTGTTACACCGTTCTTAGTCACCTGCCTAACCCAGGCAACTCGCCGCTGGTCATTCGGTTCAAATGCGGCAAGCAAACCATCGCTAAGTGTAAAAGACAGTGAAAATGAAAAAGGATTACTTACAAAGGCCTGCGCTTCATTGGTATACCCGGAAGTGGCATTAAGTACAGAACCAAATTGTAAAATGGCTTCCCTGGAGTTTGCCAGAAAAACATCAGTTAATTTGTTGCCGGGCAGTAATTGATACAAACTTGTATTGCTAATCACTTCGCTAGCATTGCTGATGGCTTCCTGGGCATTACCTGTACTCAGGTACGCGCGGGAAAGCAGTGCCGAGGCAGTACTTTTGTTTGCCTGCATCCTGTTGCTTACGCCCCCATTTGAAACGTAATCTACAGCTAAATCAGCCTTTGCCTCATTCAGATCCTGGATGATCTGTGTATATATAGCACTGGCTGCAACACGTGGAGTTAGCGCAGTCTGGTCTACATTTGTGGTCAGCACCAATGGCACATCACCAAAAAGGCTAACCAGCTGCAGGTAACAATAGGCACGCATCGTTTTTGCTTCGGCCACAATTTGTTTAGATACTGCAGCGTTCACGGCAGGATTACCAGTAAGTCCGATAATGATACTATTGAACTGGTAGATGCTGGTATAGGAATCCGTCCAGATATCAGATGTATAGGAGCTGGTAATTGGTTCGTAGGTATTGTTCTGCAGTGCATCATAACGTGCTGTCCCAGATAACGCCCGCAATTCATCGGCGGCAAGTGCATTGGCCAGGGTAAGGTTAACGCTATAGGTTTGAGACCGGGATATACTGCTGTACGCACCTGAAAGGGCAGCCTTCGCGGTTTCAACAGAACCAAAAACAATTCCGGATGGCCGCTCATTTTTTGGCGGGTCAATGTCCAGTAGTTTTTTACATCCTGATACCATAAAGAATACAGCAAGGAAACAAAGGGATCTGAAGAGTTTATATAAATTGTCCATGATCATTAGAATTAAAAGGTGAATTGTAAGGCTCCAACAATAGTTCTTAGCGGCGGTAAGCTGACGCCCTGAGATTCAGGATCAAAGCCCAGATAGTTGGTAATGGTGAACAGGTTTTGCGCTTGTAACTGAATTCTCAGTTTCTGCAATTTTATTCTTTTAAGCCAGTTGCCCCTAAAATCATACGCGAGGTTTACATTTTTAAGGCGGATGAATGAAGCATCTGTCAACAGCGCATCAGAACTAGAATAATCACTATAGGCTTCATAAGCATCATCGTAGGTACTGGTTATCTGCGGCTGAGCTGGTATTCCGGCATTCACATATTCCAATAGGGGCTGCGCTGCTGCATTATACATGAAACCGGGAGGATAGAATGATTTTGACAGAATTGTTCTGCCCTTTTGTTTGACAAACTGGAAAAGAAAATCAAGTGTGATATTTTTATAGGTCAGGGTATTGGAAAGTCCTCCATAAAATTTCGGCTGTGTCCCTCCAGCAAAATAGCGGTCACCCCGACCAATATCGGCCAGCCCAAAATTGATACTGCCATTCCCATTCAGATCTGCTACAGTAGGCAAACCTGTTTGCGCGTCAAATCCAGTAAACTGATAAACGTAATTACTGCTCAGCGGTCTGCCCACCACATATCTTGTATAGTAGGAAGTCTTTTCTATATCAGGAAAGGATAGCAGTTTGTTTCTATTGATTGAAAAATTGAAATCACTGCTCCATTTAAAATCAGTGGTTTTGATGTTCTGAGAAGAGAGGGTAAATTCCCAGCCCTTGTTCTCTACTTTGGCAGGCAGGTTGGCCTGGTAACTGCTAAATCCTGCCTGGATGCTGAGCGGATAATCCACCAGCTGATTTCCGGAAACGTTTCGGTAGTAAACAGCGGAAAAAGACAGTTTATCCTTAAAGAAGCCGAGGTCTATACCGATATCCATCTTTTTGGTTTGCTCCCAACGATATGATTCATTGGCGATTCTTGTCGGAACCAATCCAGTTACCCCATTGTAATTATAAGGAACAGAGGCATAGGAATCCAGGTACTGGTAATCACCAATCTGATCACTACCAATGATGCCGTAACTGCCCCTTAACTTTCCGAAGCTGAGAAAACTAAATGTTTTTGCAAATTTTTCTTCGCTGAATGCCCATGCAGCACCTGCAGAACCAAAATTACCATACCTGGAGTTCAAACCGAACCGCGATGAACCATCTCTTCTGAAATTCAGGTTAAGGATATATTTACTCTCCCAGTTATAGTTCACCCTTCCAAAAAATGAAATGTATCTATACTGACTGGACCCGCTGCTGGTACTCACATCCTGAGCAGAAGCCAGGTCTTCCAGAAAAGCATCAGATGGAAAACCGCTAGCCAAAGTATAGTAAGGTTGTTTGGAATTTTGAGACTGCCAGGTACCGCCTAATAAGGTAGTTAAGCTTCCTCGTGATATCGCTCTGGTATAGTTCAATTGAGGCTCTACGATGTAATTGGTGGAATTATTATTGGCAAAAATACTTCTGGATTCGTTGCTACTCACGCCTGGATCCATTGACGACATGGGATATAAACGGGATTGATCCATGTCTGCGCGACTAAAGCCCAGTGAGGTTTTAAATGTTAAACCCTGGATAATGTTGTAGCTTAGCATCATGTTACTAACCAGGGTATTGCTGAGGTTATTCTGCACCTGATTTAATTGCCCTAGTGGATTTACCGGTACACCAAATGGCACACCACTCCAGTATAAACTTCCATCATCATTGTATAGTGGGTAATTTGGCGGCAGATTATAAGCGGCAGAAGTCAGATCCAGTACAGAAACGTTATTTTTTTCTGCACTGTAAATGGCAGAGAAAGAAACCTCAAATTTCTGGTCCAGACTCCTGTGACCAAGGTTCAGATTAAAAGAACTTCTTTGGTATCCCTGATCTTTGGTAAAAACATTTCCCTGCCGAAGGTAGGTGCCACTAATCCTGAAATTCGTCCGTTCATCGCCACCACTTAAAGCTATGTTAGCATCTGTCATCCTTGCCGTATTGCCAATCAGTAATTTCTGGAAGTCTGTCTGCGCATTCTGGTCCCATTTTGTCAGATCATAAGCGTCATCGGTTACTGGATCGATACCCGTATTTTCGTATCCTTTACGCCTGATAGCAAGGTACTCCCGGGTGTTCAGCGTCTTCACGCAATGACTGACTTCAGAAAATCCCTCTTTAACCATTCCTTCCACTTGTGTTTTACCAGCCTTGCCTTTTTTAGTGGTAATCAGTACTACGCCATTAGCTCCCCTTGAACCGTAAATCGCTGTTGCATCTGCATCTTTCAAAACCGAAATACTTTCGATATCTGCAGGATTTAAACTGTTGAGCGGACTGGTAGACCCATTTGCGGCATCCAGGGCGATTCCTGCCTGTGCGTTTATTGCCTCCGATAGAAATGGCACTCCGTCTACAATAAAAAGCGGATTATTTCTTCCTGCCAATGAATTGGTACCACGGATGGTAAATGTCATTGGACTACCCGGCAAACCATTACCCTGAGTAATGTATACTCCGGGAACTCTACCTTGGAGCGCAGCAGCAGGATTGGATGCAGGGGTCTTTAGGAGATCATCTCCGGTGATTCCATTTGAGGAGCCAGTGCTGGTACGCCTGGTTGAAGTACCGTAACCAATTACATTCACCTCGTCCAATCTTCCGGGATCTGGTTCCAGATTGAGAACCAGATCCTGGTTTCTGATAGCTTTACGTTCTGTATTCTTATAACCTATATAGGTAAAGATTAAAAGTGTTGCATCACGGGGAATTCCAATTTGATAGCGACCCTTAGTATCCGTCACTGCGACGTTTGATGCATTATTTAGCCGGATAGATACCCCCGGAAGTGGCCGGCCGATTTCATCCAGAATAAGTCCTGTTTGCACAAATCCATCCTGACTGAATGTCTTAGCCACCGGTACGGTACGTTCAAGTGCGGGTTTGGGTTCTAGACTTTTAAGAATGATATATTTATTATCAATCATTTCGTAGGACACATCATATTCATCGAGTATGACTGTCAGGATTTCCTGTAAAGATTGATTTTTAAAGCTATGAGTAAGCTTGTTAGGTTTGCTGATTAGTGTCTCATTGTATACAAACTTTATTTTAGACTGCTTTTCCAATTGTTTAACCACTTCTTCAAAAGATGAATTGCTGAAGGTGACCGTATATTTTTTGTCAGCAATAGACTGTCCTGAAACATTATTGCAGAAAACGAAAAGTAAGGCAATCAAAACAAGGACTGGCAAACCTTTGAGTTGAAAATATGCGGAAATATTGGGGTAGATGCTGTGGCTTTTAAGGACATGAAAATTCCATGTCAAATATTTTTTATACATTTGAAAGGTTTATTATTTGAGAAATAAAAATTATAAAACCGAGAATCGGGGGTGTTGTCGCACCTCCGTTTTCATTAATGATATAGTGTAGCTATCTATTCATCAAAAACAGCCTCCTCCCGTTAGTTTGATTTTATTATGGTTTATTTTATAGGTTGCATTGATGGAGCTGCAAAGTATCTGCAGTGATTTTTCTAAAGAGATATTGGTGAGGTCTGCCGTCACAACACAAGCGTTATACTCGCCTGTATAGCCTTCAAATTGTATATCAAATTTCTCTTCAAACCGTTTCATAATCTGTTCGAACGGAGTCTTTTCAAATGCCATTTCATATTGGGTACCTTTGACCAGTTCTTTGATTTGCGCTTCTTCAACGACAGGCCGTATGGCATCTTCCTTCCGGGCATCAGCATGAAATGTTTGATTTGCTGACACCAGGAATACCTTTGTTTGTTTGAATGCACCCTTTTTGGCGACTTCAACTTTACCTGTTAGCACAGAAATGGCATAATCATCATGATTACTCGTTTTCAAATTGAAACTGGTGCCTAAAACGGTAGTGGTATAATTACCTGATTTAATAATAAATGGCGCATGTTTATTGTGGGCAACTTCGAAGAGGGCTTCACCATTTAATATGACAGTGCGTGAATATTTTCCAAATGTTTCAGGATAAGAGAAATAACTGTTTTTTTTCAACCACACAATGCTGCTATCCGGTAGGATGATCTTCCTAATCCTACTCTGGCTACTCACTGTATGGGTTGCTAAAGAACTGTCAGCTATTCGAGCCTGATATTGAGAAAAGAATAATGCCGCACCTAAAACCAACAATACCGCAGCTGCAACCTTAAATAAAATAGGGGATAAGCGGACAGCTTTCTTTTCTTCATCACCTATTTCCCTTTGAATCTGCCTCAATAACCTTGCCTTGGTTTGTTCTTCATCCTGGCCTTCTATATATAGAACTTCAGGCAGTGGTTTATCGTACCATGCATCCAACTCAGCCTGCTCAGCTTCTGTGAGGCTTGCTTGCCGCCACTTGAGAATCAAGAATTTGATATGTTCAGGTACACGAGTCATTAAATGTAATTGTTATATACTAATATAGCGTCTATTTTTTGACCGAATACGTACGCTTAATGAAAATAAATATGAGATTTATGGTTTATTTAGCAATAATTCACAAATTAACATAAGAATATAAGAGTCAGGCCCCTTAAAATGCTTTTTTAAAACTTTAAGTGCTTTCCCAATCTGAGTTTCTATCGTTCTTGGTGACAAATTCAGCTCGTTGGCAATCTGATTTGCGCTCATGCCGTCATTTCTGCTCATTTTAAAAATGATTTTACACTTTTCAGGCAAGGTATCTATGACTTGTTCAATTTTTTCCTGCAGTTGCTTCATTTCTAAGGAATGGAAATCTTCATCCTGAACCCAAAACTCAGACAATTCCGAAGAATTCAATGAAATATCATCTTTACGGTACTGTTGCTTAGCGATATAATGTAAAATTTCATACCGTAAAGACGCAAGAATGTAGGTTTTAAAAGAATATTTTAATTGAATACCTTTCCTACGACGCCAAATTTTTACAAATAGCTCCTGAACAATTTCTTCAGCATCTTCCCGACTTTTGAGCCGGTCAAAGGCCTTTGCAAGTAAAAACTTCCAATATCTTTCATAAAGCTCAGCTATTACTGAGGCATTCCCGTCTCTTAAAATGGAAATCAGTTCTTCATCAGACTTGGCCTGTAATTTATTCATTAATACAATTTGCTGGAAAAAGGTCTCAATATAGAAATTATAAATGAATCCTTAATCAGGCTCGATAATTGGATGCATTCCCCGACAATTTATTTCCCTGGCTCTTCATTTAGGTCTTGTCTAGAAAGAGTCGCCGTAAAACAATTTTTTCTAGCTTGTATATTTCTTGATGGACAAAAAATTCAAAGTTTAAATTATGTGGCGTATTCATATCAGAAAATGATGCTTTTCTTTTTCCGGTTGGTTTAGGACGCTCAATTTTATCATAGTAATGATAGTTATATATCCTGGTGAATGGATTGATGAACCCAGGCATAGGAAAAAACTGATTGATTTAATTCTTTTTAACAGTTTGTTTGATTTTTATAAATTAGTAGTATGAAACAAGCAGAGAGCGTTAGCGATTTTTATAGCAGGCTTCCCAGCCATGCACCTACCAATATTCCGCTGGATAACGCTGGAACAGGACATATCAATGTGTTTAGCAGGGAAACTTGCGCCGTAGTAAGCCCCTACAGCCGACGGGATTTCTACAAGGTATCACTGATCATAGGCAAGGGAAAAATCTATTACGCAGATAAATGGATACAAATTGACCGTCCGGCACTGCTATTTTCAAATCCGGTTGTGCCCTATTCTTGGGAAGCTGAATCCGAGCAGCAGTCGGGATGGTACTGCTTGTTTACTGAAGATTTTGTCCAGCACAGTGAACGGGTTAACAACCTGGAGGATTCGCCTTTGTTCAGGATTGGCTGCAACCCGGTCTTCTTTCCTGATGAGTTGCAATTAAACGAGCTTTCGGCCATATTTCAAAAGATGCAGTCAGAGATGTGTTCAACTTATCCCCATAAGTATGACGTACTGCGCAGTTACCTGCACCTGATCATCCATGAGGCCATGAAAGCCAATCCGACTACTAATTTTCATACTTATGCTAATGCCTCTTCAAGAGTCTGCACTCTATTTTTGGAATTGCTGGAAAGGCAGTTTCCAATTGATTCCCCTGCACTCATTCTCAAACTGAAAAATCCCGCAGATTATGCTACTGCCCTGTCCGTCCATATCAACCACCTTAACCGCTCGGTAAAAAATGTGACCGGCAAGACCACAAGCGCTCACATCGCAGCCCGCATCATGAAAGAGGCCAAAGCTTTGTTGCAGCATACCGACTGGAACATCTCCGATATTGCCTACAGTCTGGGATTTGAATACCCTTCCTATTTCACTTTGTTTTTTAAGAAGCACGCCGGTCTGGCACCAACTCAGATACGACAGCCTGTTTGAATATTATAACGATTTGTTTGATGCCCATAAGCATGAGTTTCGCTTATGGCCCTACAGATGACAAAGAAAGTATAGCATTCCCCTGTTATTTGATTAGGTAAGCAAACTCAATTTTACCAATCAAAGTAAATAAATTCAAAATATTTTAAAAAGATCAATTTCCATGGGGTGATTTTTTAATTTTTCCTGTTTGTATTATGTAGGGAGGAAAGTCAACCGCAGATATGAGCAAAAAGAACTACGTAGAATTCAAAACTGTCGATTTTTTGGAGATCAGGATTGTATTCGCGAACTATACAGGAAAGATTTCAACACAAGGAATCTAGCAACAGGTAAAATCAGAAAGGAGGGGTATCTGCCTGAGATGAGGCTTATCCGTGCCTAAGCTTTGCCCTGGCTGGTAATACCGCAATTGCGATGGGCCTGGTCAATGCTTTAAGAATCAAACGATTCAAGACAACGGATTTTGTACCACTTAGGGACAGTTCTTCATTGGAAGCTTTGAATGTGGTGTTCGATGAGCGGAGAAAGGAATTTATAGACGCAATGCCGCACTGCGGGATATGCGACGACTTAAATTCAGCGTATCACTTTCAAAGAACTTACTCGAGGCTTTGCAACGGAGTTACCTAAACCTGGATAGCAACAGGTATACTTTTCTATTACAAAATAGCTGCTCAACTTAAACCCCGGACCATAACACCTAAATAGAAACAGTCATAGTCTTAAGACCATGCTAATGAAAACTAACAAAATAATGAAAAAAACGATTCTATTGATTGTCTTTACCTCAATCTCTCTAACCCTGTTTGCCCAATCTACAGCTAACTTTAAGTATACTCCTGAAAAAGCATATAACGGAAAGCCGATTAAAATCTCTTACAACCCCTCGGGGACGGCACTCGCAAAATCAAAAGATATTAATGCGGTGGTTTACCAGTATATCAATTACAAATGGAAAGCTGTTGATTTAAAATTAATCCCTGCTGATAACCAATGGAAAGCAGATTTCAACACCCCTGCAAACTGTGGGCTGCTTGCCTTTAAATTTACATCCCAAGGCGTTGTCGACAACAACCATGACCAGGGATATTTTATTATGATGAATGATAAAGACCGGATGGGAGTGATGGCCCCTGGTGCCTATGCAGGTTGGGGACTGGCCAGGTCACCAAAATACGGGAAGGACATTCCTGGCTACATAAATTTTAAAGGAATCAGCGATACGGCGACTTTCCATTGGCTTAATCAGGAAATTATCTATAATCAGAAGTCCAAATCTAAATTGGCATTAGACTATGCCATCGCCCTTAAAGCATATCTGGGTGATAATGCATTGCCAAGAATAGCGCTCGCTAGCAAGTATCTCACACGCCCGGAGGCAAAAGAAAGAGATTTACTGAATGCCAGATATCTCTATCAGAATTTACTAGCCAAAAAAGAGACCGTGGATTCTATTAATAAAGTATTGATCACCAGATTTCCTTTTGGAAGTTTAGCCAGATTGCAGGCATACCGGAAGATCTCAGTTAATCTAAACCTTGACTCTGTAATGACTGCCTCCGCAAGATTTCTGATAAATTTCCCGGAATATAAGTCTGATAAGCAGTTTGACAACGAGAACAGGATCAACTACGGAATTGTATATCAGAACCTGATGGTATTGGGAGAAAGGAACGGTTCTAAAACAAATTACGTGGCCAGGTATGCAGATTCACTTTCTTACTCGATGCTGCCTTCGGTGTATTATAAACTCATCTGGATTCCCTTTCACAGAAAGGAAGGAAATATGGATGTCTTATTGCAATATTCCGATCAATTTGTGAAAAGGTTTGAACAGTTCAAATCCGACAGACCGGAAAATATGGAATATTTTTCGCCTAAAGAATGGGAAGACCAATACAGGAAATCATTTGTTGCTACCATTTCTGCAGTCCATATCGGGCTTCTTAACCTTAAAGAAAAATATGCTCAGGCATTGCCTTATGCGCTTGATGCGCAAAAAGAGCTAAAGTATGGCAATGCAGAAATTAACAATGAGCATGCGCTGATTTTAAAGGAACTAAATATGCGCAAAGACTTGGAGAACGTGCTAAACAAAAGCATGTTCAACAACCAAGCCTCACCAGAGATGGTTTCCATGCTTGAGGATATCTATGTGGCCAGAAAAAAAACAAAAACTGGATTTGAAGAATATTTGGAATCTTTAAAAAACCCGGCGCTTAAGGTTGCCGACGAAAGTGAGCAAAGGGCAGGTATGATAAAAAAAGAAATGCCTGCCTGGAGCATGAAAGATTTAAGCGGCAATACTGTCAACTCATCTGACCTTAGGGGTAAAACAGTCATTTTGGATTTCTGGGCAACTTGGTGCGTTCCCTGCAAGGCTTCTTTCCCCGGAATGAAAATAGCAGTAGAAAAATACAGGAAAGATCCAAATGTCATATTTTATTTTGTCGATACTGAAGAGCGTGGGGAAACTTACAAGGCAGAAATCGCAAAGTACATCAAGGACAATAACTATCCATTTAACGTACTGTTCGACAACAAGGAATCAGGATCTAAAACAAATTCTGAGGTTTTTGGCAAAATAAGCAAAGCCTTTCAAATTTCAGGTATCCCGCAAAAACTGGTCATTGACAAAAATGGTTTTGTACGCTTTATCTCCATTGGATTTAAGGGAAGCGCTACGGGACTTGCCGATGAGATGTCAGGATTAATTGAAATAACTAAAACCGCAGAATAAGAAAATGAAAAAAATAATCTTCACAGCACTACTCATATTTACATGTGCCAGCCTACTTTTTGCCCAGCAAAACACCACATCAAAAGAAATCACTTTTACCTCTGCCGATGGAAAAATTAGCTATGGAGGAACATTAACACTTCCCGCAGGGAAGAAAAAGTTCCCAGCTCTGGTTTTCGTTTCCGGCACCGGCAGACAGGACAGAGACGGTTTAATGGCTGGACATAAAATATTTCTTGATATCGCAAATGAACTTGTAAAAAATGGCTATGCGGTCTTGAGGATGGATGACAGGGGAGTTGGAAAAACAACGGGCAACTATGAAACTGCGACCACTGAAGACTTTGCCAATGATGCACTGCTAGCTTTGCATCAACTGACAGCGTACGATCAGATTGACAAAAAAAGGATTGGAATGATTGGTCACAGTGAAGGTGGCGCCGCGATGTCCATTGCAGCTGCAAAAAGTAGCGACGTTAAATTTATTATCAGTCTTTCCGGTTTGGCGCAAAATGGCTTTGATGCGTTGATATCCCAAAATGAAAGCATAGTGAATAATGCTAAGCTTCCAGTTTATGACAAGAAAAGATCAAATGAAATCAACGCGCTCATGTTCCGTACCGCGCTTAAATACGCGGATTCTACAAATATGGAAACAAAGTTGAATGAAACATATAATCAATGGAAAGTTAAGGATGATGCTTACTTCAAGACGCTTAATATTGAATTTGACCATTTCCGCTTTCCTGTTTATAGTTATGTAAATTACGCAACCGGACCTTGGTACAGATACTTTGTAAAGTACAATGCAAAGAAAACAATGGCCAAAATTAAAGTGCCTGTTCTGGCTATCAATGGAGATAAAGACAACTACGTTGTTGCAGAGACCAACTTAAAAAACTGGAAAGAATATATTGCAGCGGGTGGCAATAAAAAGGTCGAAACCCATTTGCTGAAGAATGTAAATCATCTGCTGTTGGCATGTGTTACCTGCGATCAGGCAGAGATAGCAAACATCAAAACTGGCGTAGCTCCTCAGGTGACTGAAATTATCATCGAGTGGCTGAATCGTAACATCAAGTAAATTTACCGGTATTCACAGCAGAACTTTTAATCAGTAAAGGGGTACCAAAACTAATCTTAAAAAAATGAAAAAATCAACGATCCTGTTAGCGCTATTAACCTTCCTTTTCGTAAAAGCAAATAGCCAAATTCTCAAACCGGTAACCTGGTCATATGCGGCGAAAAAAACAAGCCCAACCACAGCAGTCATCTACATCAAAGCAAATATTGATGCTGGCTGGCATTTATATTCACAATTCGTTAAAGAAGGGGGGCCTGTGAAGACGACTTTTAATTTCGGAAAAGGCAAGGACTATACAATTGTAGGAAGGACAACAGAGCCAAAACCTGTAATCAAATATGAACCTGTTTTTAAAAGCGATGTTAGTTTTTTTGAGAAATCGGTTATTTTCCAGCAAAAAATCAAGTTCAACTCCAAAAATCCCACTGTAAAGGGAACAGTAGAATTCATGACATGCAATGATAAACAGTGCCTGCCACCCGAAGAAATAGAATTTAGTGTTATTGTGAAATAGTGTGAGCTAGGAAATGATTTTTTTTAGAAAATTTTTACTGGGAATATTATTTATATTCTCCACCTGCCTGTCAAGCCATGCTCAGGATAGTGTTTCAGTTGACGAACTTGAATTTACAGAAATTCAGCCGCAGCCCGCTCCACAGCAAAACTACAAGGCAGGTTTGGCAGATCAAGAAATAAAGGATTCAAAAATTCAAAAGTATGATTCAGGATTAGCCACAAAAAATTCGGATACTCTTGGGGGGATTTTCCTGGCGGGTTTTGTAGGCGGGATTGCAGCGCTCCTTATGCCATGTATCTTTCCCATGATTCCCCTGACGGTAAGTTTTTTTACTAAAGGCGCTGAAAAGGGGAAGGCTTTTAGAAGGGCTTCACTATATGGCTTTTTTATAATCCTCATTTATGTGGTACTTGGCCTTTTAGTCACAGTCACTTTTGGCGCGGACGCTTTGAATAGCCTGTCCACAAATGGGATATTCAACTTTCTGTTTTTCCTTTTACTGATTGTATTCGCAATATCATTCTTCGGTGCTTTCGAGCTTACTCTGCCCTCTTCTTGGGCGAATAAGCTAGATGCCAAGGCAGACAAGGGAGGTGTAGCAGGACTGTTTTTTATGGCAGGCACATTGGCTTTGGTTTCTTTTTCTTGCACGGGACCGATCATCGGAACGTTACTGGTCCAAACCGCCACAACAGGCGCACTGCTTGGCCCCGCTGTTGGAATGTTTGGGTTCTCGCTTGCATTAGCGATCCCGTTTGCCATCTTTGCGCTGTTTCCCTCTTTTATGAGCAAGCTCCCCAAATCAGGGGGATGGCTCAATAGTGTCAAAGTAACGCTAGGCTTTCTTGAGCTTGCATTTGCACTTAAATTTTTAAGCAATGTAGATCTTGCCTATCACTGGGAATGGTTTGACAGGGAAGTATTTCTTTCATTATGGATTGTAATATTTTCAATGATGGGACTTTATCTTTTGGGCAAACTGCGCTTTGCTCATGATAGTTCAATGGCCTTTATCTCTGTTCCAAAACTCTTCTTGGGAATAATGATCATGGCATTCACTGTTTATATGATTCCAGGGTTATGGGGTGCGCCCTTAAAATCTATTTCTGCATTTTTGCCTCCACAGGATACTCAGGACTTTGACCTTTACACTGCTAGCTTTACTGCTAGCCCCCCAGGTAACACGAACAGTAATATTGACAAGCCTCATAAGTATTCGGATAAGTTTCATGCGCCATTAAAGTTAAACGCTTATTTTGATTATCAGGAAGGAATAGAGTCGGCAAAGCGCCAGAATAAGCCCGTTCTGATTGATTTTACTGGCCATGCCTGTGTAAACTGTAGAAAAATGGAAGCAAACGTATGGCCTGACCGGCAGGTGTATAAAATGATCAGCGAGGATTATGTTCTTATTCAACTGTATGTCGATGACAAATCTGATGTTTCCCAAAAGGATATTGTTGTTACCCCCGAAGGCAAGCAATTAACTACCATCGGAAAGAAATGGAGTGATTTGCAGGCTAGGAAATTCCAGTCAAACTCCCAACCACTCTATGTACTGCTAAATCCTGAAACAGAAATGCCGCTCATAGCACCACGGGGTGCTGATTATGAGGTAGAACATTACAAGCAATTTCTCCAAGAGGGATTAGCTGCATTCCGAGGGAAATAGGATTTTATTTTTTTAATTAGTTAGTTAATGACAGATTAGGCAGTGCTGGATGGCCTGCCTATATTTTATAGAACCAAAATCTTAACATTTTCAACATTGTAACGCTGGATCAGGCGACATTAAAGCCAGCTGCCTAGCAGGAATCGGCTCCTTCGCCAACAATTTAATAAGGGCACTTGCTTTTCAACTTGATGATTTCTCAATAAGGTCTTGCTATGTTTTGCCCCTGATTTATCCTGTAATATCAATTATATATAGGTCTAATTTCCTGTAATCTTCCTCGATTCATTCGGTGTCAATTTATTTCATATAATAAATTACATTTTTTGTCATCTAATAGATTGGATATCTCGTTCATTCCAAATGGTGTTGTAACGCCATTTTCAGTTTTTATTTTTGCATATTCCATAAAGATCTGATCAGTCTGTAATAGAAAATCCTTGAGTTTAATTTTAAGTGCTATAGTATTTTCCCCATAATCGCTTATTCCAGAACGGCAAAGATCTTCTGAGATTACTTTTGCGAAGCGCTCCCTCATATCAGTTAATTGTTTATTATAGCCAAGGGAGATTAAATGTTCTTTGGCATGAAAGAGCCTGTTGTTTTTCTTGAAAATGAAAAGCTTTACTGCTAATAAGCAAGAAAGGACTTCAGGAAAAGATTCCACCGACCGGCTTCTTCTTTTGATCAATCTAAGTTCGGTATCCATCATTTTTTTCAAAACCGCCATGATTAATTCACCCTTGTTTGCAAAGTAACTATACAGCGAGGAACTTGTTACCCCAAGTGCACTAGCCACATCCTTAAAAGTCGTTTTTTCTACGCCATAATATACATAGAGCTTAAAAGTGATAGCTGTAATTACTGTTCTATTGAGCATAATTAATTACTAGTGAGAATTTGGAGATTATTTTATGATGCCCCGATAGGGTCCGTAATCCATTCTGACCCCTTCCATTTGGCTTTAATTTTTGTTCCAACTGTTCTCCCGTCGTTGCAAACCAAGCCCTTACTTATTGATGTTCGTTTTGAGTAAGTTCGAATATCCCTTTGCTATTATCCTGGTTCGTTTTTCGTTCCAGATCTCACATTGTGCATTGATGATCTGCCTGCCCTTTTTGATGATAGCTGTATCTGCTAAAATCACATCCCCCGCCCTTGCAGGGGCAAAATAATCTACGACCAGGTTTAATGTGGTATAAAAACAGTTTTCATTAAGGGAAAACATCGTCGCTCCAATTGCATCATCAATTATTGAGGAGGTTACCCCACCATGAAGTGTGCCCACTGGATTAGTCATCTCGTTTCTAATGATATACCGAAGCGACAATTGGCCCCGTTCTGCTCTTAATATTACCGGCCTTAACCAATTCATATAGGGTGATGGACTATCAGTAAATTCCTTACCTATATGTTCTTGAAAAACCTCAAGCTGTTTTAGTGTTTTCATTATATCAATAAGTTTAATAATTGCTGTTATACCTGACTGGCCAGCCCCTTTTTGATCTTCATCATGATCGCATCGGGAACAAAATTTGGAAGTTTGGTGTTAAACCAGTTTTGAAAACCCACAACTTTTTTACCACTTCCTTCTAACAGGTGCTTTACGCCTTGTATTGCCACTTCTTTTGGATGCATGGCTTTAGTTTTGTGCAGATTGGTACTTGCCATCTCAGCGGTGGTAAACCCGGTATCTACCGTACCTGGATAAAGGGAAACAACATCGACCCCAGTGCCTTCCAATTCAGCATTGAGCGTTTCACTAAATGCCTTTACGAAAGCTTTGGTTGCAGAATAAACAGAAAAATATGGCATCGGCAAAAATGAAACCACAGAACCTACATTCATGATCCTACCAGATTTTCGACTGACCATGTCCTGTGCAAAAAGCTTGCTCAAGACCACTAAACTGGAAATATTTAATTGGATCATGCTCAATTCTTCTTCCAGTGATGTTTCGGTAAAACTACCATAGTTGCCCACACCTGCATTATTTACCAGATGGGTTACCAACAGGTTTTCATTTTTAATTTTTTTATACAGTTCCTTGGCAACATTTGCATCAGAGAGGTCTGCAGCGAAATATTTAACAATATTGCCATACTTTTCCGTTAGCTCTTTCTGCATTTGCTGTAATTTGTTTTCTGTACGGGCAACCAGGATCAGGCTCTTTTTCTGTGCGGCCAATTGACTTGCCATTTCGTATCCAATGCCGGATGATGCTCCGGTGAGTAAGATGAATTCTTTCATTTTTTTAATTTTATTATTATGAGTACTATTTTTAATTCGTTTATAGGGTATTCAGCTTATCCGCTATTTCAGGAAATCGGCATCTTGATAAGCTGGGTTTGGGTAGGTGTAAAAGCCTTCCCCTGTAGAGATACCCAGCTTGTTCTGGTCAATGAAGTTTTCTTTGAGAAAATTCATCCTATCTTTCCACTGTTGCTCATCGGTCAGTTCTGCATAAGATTTTGTGATATTGTATGCGGTACTCATCCCTACAAGATCTGCCATGGCCATGGGCCCTAAGTCAGCACCCACGGTTTTCATCCAAGTCTTGTCAATAGATGGAGCATCTGCAACCCCGTTGCGGTACAGATCCAGGCCTGCTATCAGCCAGGGTACTAAAAGCGAATCCATCACATATCCGGGCTGCTCTTTGTAGATCGGTATGGTCAGCATTCCGATCGTCTTGGCAAATTGCACTACCGTTTCAAAATTCTCTGGAGCTGTTCCAGCATGACCCATAATTTCAGCCACATTATTCTTCCATAAATAATTTGCGAAGTGAAGGGCTAAAAAACGTTTCGGTCTACCGGTTTCATCTGCAAATTGGCTCGGCATTAACGTAGATGAGTTGGTACAGAAAATTGTTTTTGCTGGCGCTAGAGCGCCTATTTTGGTGTAAAAATCTTTCTTGATCTGGATAATCTCCGGAATCGCTTCAATCGTTAGGTCGGCGTCTCTGACAGATTCGGCCAGGTCTGTGGTAAAGCTTATTCTTGTCATCGCCATATCCAAATCCGTTATATTAGCATTGATATCGTACTGGTACATTTGCTTAAACTGTTCAAATTTCAGCTTCGCAAGCGCCAACAATTCTTCTTTGATATCAAACAAGGTCACATGATAGCCGTGATAAGCTACATGAAAGGCAATCTGCGCACCCAGTACACCAGAGCCAAAAACGGTAACATTTGTAATTTTCATCTTTTAGTTTTTAAGTATGCGGTTAAATCATGTTCACAAAGAACAGTTTCAATTTTAAAAACAGGTCTTCCAATTTATGTTGACGGATCATATCTTCTCATCTAACTGCGGTGGGATAAGCTTATACATCACCGGGGTAACGATACGGGATAATATAGTCGAACTGATCAAGCCGCCAATCAATACGATGGCCAGTGGCGCGATCTGCGGGTTGGGGTTCATCGCAATAGGTATCAAACCGCAGATGGCGGTGATTGAGGTGAGTACTACAGGCAGAAACCTGGTTTCTCCCGCAATATGAATCGCCTCATCTATGCTTTTACCCTCTTGGCGCAGTTGATTGGTAAAATCAACCAGCAACAATGAATTTTTTACCTGTATTCCTGATAGTCCTATAAAGCCAATGATGGATACCAGCGACATTGGATTTCCGGTAATCAGCAGGAAGATTACTCCGCCCAAAACGCCGAGAGGTATAATCGACAGTACGATGATAATTCCTTTGAATGTTTTAAACTGTAGCAGCAACACGGCAATGAAAAGGAAAGTGCTTAGGATGATGACTGAAAGAAAATTGCCACCCAGCGCGTCACCTTCAGACTCCGCTTCACCAGACAACTTATAATAATAGCCTTTTGGCATTTTCATCTTGTTGAGTTCTGGCACAATGTCCTTGAGTATATCATTCGCCAGCACACCATCCTTTGTGAGCGAGGTCACCTTGGCAAACCGCGATTTATTGAAATGGTTAATGGCTGTTGGCGAGGTTTCCATGCTAATGGTTGCAATCTGATCGATCTGGATTGGGGCGCCCTGGATGTTGTTGACATAAAGGTTCTTCAAAGCGTTCAGGTTTGAGAATTTATCCCGTGGGATGGTAATCACGACATTTCTCGAATCTCCTCTATCATCAATGTAATCTCCAACATTCAGTCCGGCAACGGCCAACCTAACCACCTTGTCAATGTCGCTAGTTAATACACCCAACGTACGGGCCTTTTCCTTATCGATCTTGACCTTAACGTCCGATTTATAGGCATTGAGTTCATTATTGATGAAAAAAGTTCCAGGATGTTTGCGCAATAATTCTTCGACTTTGAAGGAAAGCAACCTGAGGGTATCCTGGTTCTCTCCAAAAACCCTGACCACGATATTCGCTTCGATTGGAGTGCCCTGTTCAAAATCCTTCACCTCTATTTTGGCATAAGGAAAATTAGTAAATCTGGTCCTAAGTCTTTTGATCAGTTCAGTCTTGTCATTTGGACTGGTCTCTTCTTCCAGTTGTACGAAGATCTGTGCAAAATCAGGTTTGATATCTTGCTGATGCACATTATAATAGATTTGTGGATTGCCCTTTCCAACGTTTGAGGTATAATAAATGATTTCTTTATGCTTTTTAAGTTCCGTTTCCACCAGCTTTGCTGCCCTGTCGCTTTCAGGGATATTAGCTTGCAAAGGCATTTTAATATTGATCAGAAACATCGGTTTTTCCGAAGTAGGAAAAAGCTTGAATCCTGCCAGCGGGAATAGTAAAAAGGCAACTACACTTAGTGCTATGGATATAGTAATGGTTACTTTTGGCCATTTGAGTGCCAGTGGCATGATGCCACGATACGACCAGGTTAAAAAGCCTTGTAATTTTTTCAGAAAATAATTTCCCTCGCCATGGGTATGGGTTTTTAGGATTTTGCTGCCGATAAAGGGCACAAGTGTAAGTGCCACGATCATAGAGGCTAGTACACTTGTAATAATGGCCATAGGCAGGCTTCGGATAAATTCTCCAGCCATATCAGGCAGGAAGGCCAGTGGTAAAAAGGCAATTACAAGTGTTGCCGTACAACCGACAACTGCGGCCCCTATCTGCTTGGTTCCTTTTAAAATTGCATCCTTTCTGGAATGACCTTCCCTGAGCCACCTTTCAATATTCTCTACCACAACGATACTGTCATCCACCAATAAGCCCAATGCCACAACAAGCCCCACAATACTGAGCTGGTTGAGTGAGAAGCCCAAAAGGTTCATTGCAATCAATCCAAGGGCGAGCGAAAGTGGAATAGAGATCATCACAATTAGCGATGGTCTAAAACCCAACGGTAGAAGGGTTACCACCACCAACAGTATAGCCAATCCAAAATCAAAGCCAAGGTGCCCTAACCGCTTAGACACCATATCTGCCTGGTCAAAGTTTTTAACCATTTTAATGTTTTCAGGCAAGGTTTCAGAAAACTGTTCCAATACGGGAGTGTACTCTTTTTTAACCTGGCTAATATCCACATTGTTCTTCATCGAAGAAGTAACCAGTATACAACGCTGCCCGTTAATCCTGGTGATGTGGTTAATAGTGCCGTCCTTATAACCCACCCGGGCAACATCCTTCAGGTATATGATTTTCCCGCCAGCATTGTAGATTACCGTATTGGCCACATCTTCTACGTTTTTGAACTTGCCACTGGTCTTTACGTTAAAAACCTTATCGTCCATATTAATGCTTCCGCCTGGAATATCAGCAGCCTCACTTTGCAAACTGCCCATAACCACATTCAAGGGTATTTTGAGTTGCGCGAGTTTATCCAGTTGCATGTCAATCCGGATCTCCTGCTCTGGCATCCCGGTGTATTTCACTTCCCTCAGGTTCGTGATTTTTTCCAGCTGGGTCTTCAGTTTATCCGCATTGTCACGCAATGTTTTGGATGAAGCCGTATTGGAGATTAGCGCCACCTGAATGATCTTTACATCTGATGATGCAATTTTTTCTGTCTTGATCAGATAAATATCCTTTGGAAGCTCCCCATTTTTGAGGGCATTGATCTCTGTTGAGATTTCCTGGTATTTGTTGTCTACATCAACCCCATATTTGAATTTGATCTGAATAGCGGCAACGCCATCTTCAACTGTGGTGAGGATCTTATCTATATTTTCCAGGCCGTAGATCTTGTTTTCTATAGGTTTTACTACCTGCTCTTCCATGTCCTTAGGACTCGTACCAGGATATATTACCGTAACCAGGTATTGCGGCGGATGGGTAGTAGGATCTTCCGATCGGGGCATGGTAAAGAGCGTTAACAGCCCTACTACCGCCACCAGCATAAATATGATTAGGGTAAACTGGTAGTTCTTTACGGCAAAATTTGTAATTTTCATGTCGGCGTTTTTACTTGATAATTTTTACGGTAGACTGTTCGTTGAGATAGGCACTGTTGGAGATGACGATCTGTTCAATTCCTTCCAGTTTGTCTTTCAGGTAAACATTTTTGTTGTCAAATTTCAGTATGGTTACAGGCACTTTTCTAACGCGGTCCGGGCCTTTAGGCGTGAAGATGTAACCTGTCTCTCCATCTGCCTCTACCAGAGCGCTAAACGGGATCACAGTAGCATCTTGTGAAACATTTGTCTGGATTGTTGCCTTGCCGAACATTCCGGTTGCAGGTCTTAAATTGCCGAGCTGGAGTTTAAGTTCTACCTGAAAAGATCCAATGGAGGCATCAGCTGACTGAAGTTTACGGAGTACCGTGGCCTGGAACTGCTGGTCAGGATAGCCGTCAAGGCTCACCATAGCAGATTGTCCTGCCTTGATTTCTGCCCATTCCTGATCTGTAACCCCAACCTTTAGCTGATAGCCACCACTATTTTGGGTAGAACTGGTCATAAGCACTGGCATTCCCCCGCCAATGACTTCCCCTTCGCTGGCCGCCTTTTTTGTTACAAAACCATCTGATGCAGCATAGATCCTGGCATAGCGCTGGTTAAAAGCGGTTGCTTCACTTGTTTTTTTGGCAACATCCAGTGCCGTCTTGGTGTTCTGCAATTGCTCCAGCGTAAATACGCTGTCCTTGTAGAGGTTTACCGCTCTTTTATAGTCCCGGGTGGCCTTGTCTACCCCAAGATTTGCCTGGGCCAGGCCGGCTGCAATTTCGGTAGCATTCAGGGTGGCAAGTAGTTGCCCTTTTTTAAAGAACTGCCCTTCATCTACCAGTATGCTACTGATTACACCGCCTATCTTAAAAGCGTAATTGGCTTCATTTTCCGTACTAACCAAACCTGTAGCCTGTACGGAACCAGTAACGCCAAATGAGGAAACGGGAGCGACCTTCACCGAGATGATATCTTGCTGACCCAGGGGATTTGTATTTTTCGGTTTTTCTTTGCAGGCGAACAGTAGTGATGTAAGCGCAATAAGTGTGAGTTGTGTCTTGTTCATAATATTTATTGTATGGTGAAACTGGCATTGGCACGTTCGATAGCGGCAAAGGATATCCAGGTATCGAATAGAGCAATATTGGATTGGAGCTGGGCATCAACCCATTGGTTCTGGGCATCGAGCAGTTCTATATAAATGGCCATGCCCTCCTTGTAAAGTTTGCTCATATCATTATAATAGGTCTGGCTGGTATTCAGTTGCGATTGTGCCGCCTTGTACTGTGCAACAGCACTTTGCAGCTTTGCCCTGCGTACGTTGAGCTCGGTAAGCAACTGCTGGGTTACATAATTGGTCTGCGCCGATACAGCCTGCTCACTGGCAATGGACTGTTTAATCTTATAATTGTTTCGCCCGGAAGAAAACAGGTTCCATTCCAGGGAAACACCGAACAGGTAATAGCGGCTCTTGTCATTGAACTTCCAGTCAAATGCCTGAGAACCCAGATCGAGCGACGTACCGATTTTTGGGATGAGGTAGGATTTGGCAAGGCCGGTCAGGTTTTTATTAATCCCCCTGGCAATTTCCAGCTTCGCCAGTTCCTCACGACCATTTACATCACCCAGTACCAGATTTTCTTGTGCAGGCAATAGCGGTACATCATCGGTCAGAATCGGGTCTGTTAAGGGCCTGTTCAGCAGGAAATTAAAATAGTAACGTGCAGATTCTTCTGTTTTTTTGGCGGCAGTAAGCGATGCGTTTATTTTAGACACCTCGTTCTTGCTGCGGATCACGGCCGTGCGGTTAATCTTGTTGTTCTCAAAGAGTTTACGGTTTACCCTTTCTCCCTCTTCGAGCAGTCTGAGAAAGGACTGGTAGATACTGATGGCATTGGTGGCCTTAAGATAATTGTAGTAGGCAGTTTTGATTTCCTTCACCAATTCCCGTTTGTACAACAATACTTCTGCCTTCTGCAGGTCTACCTGTTGGGCTTTGATTCGCTTATTATATACCAGTTCGGCATTCAGGATGGGGAGGCTCGTACGGAACTTTGCATCGTAGAAGTTGTCCGGATTGAGCAGTATACTTTGGTTTTCCAGCTGTGGAAAAGAGTTGCTTCCGGTCAACTGGTTCAGCGTAGCGTATGCCGCATTAAAAAGATCGCCTGTAGGAAAATCTATCGTTCTTCCTCCATCAGCTTTTGTGTAAGTTGTAGAAAAAGTTACGCTTGGCATAAACATGCTTTTTGCTTCCTGAAGCGCATAAATGTTCTTTTTCAACAAAAAGTCCTGTTCCTTTATGCTCTGATTTGACGCTAACCCCTGAGAGATATAGTCGTTCAAACGGTTTTGGGCACTTAGCCCCATTGGAAGCAATAAAAACAGGAAATGTAAGGCATTTAGCCGGTAAATAGAGGGTAGACTTCGGATGTGATTAATCATTGTATTAAATTTAAACAGTGTTCAATAATATATTAAAAAAAAGGCTTAGCCTTTCTCTAAAAGATTAGCTAAGCAGGTATAACCATTTTCCATGAGTTCTTCGTTTGTCCTGTTCGCAAAACCAACGGTCCGGTCTTTACAGAACAGGGCACAGATTCCATGTATAGCAGAAAGAAACATAAAAGAAAAATAATCGGTATCCACATCCTTGAACCTACCATGATCCTGACATTCTTTGATCAGATCATGCAAATGACTAATGGCGCTCTGGGCAATCTGATAACCGCTTTCCTCTGAATTTTTCAATGGTTCTTCTACCAGGAACATCAGGTTGTAATAATCTTTGTTCTCTTGCGCAAATTGAATAAATACCCGGCCAGATGCCTTCAAGCGCTCAAATGGATCTAATACTGAATCCAGGACGTGCAGTTGTTTTAGGAGCAGACTAAAACCTTCCTTGTGGAGTTCCTGGAAGATTTCGCCCTTGTCTTTGAAATGAAAATAGATCACTCCTGCGCTATAGCTGATCTCGTTTGCGATATTTCGCATGCTCGCCTGCTCATAGCCATCCTGAAGAAATACTTTTCTAGCACCGTTTAATATGCGCTGACGCATCTGCTGCTTCTCTTTTTGCTTTCTTTCTGTAATGCCCATAAGTAACTATATCAATAAAAGATGCGAATCATATTCTTGGAATACTTTTCCGTTTCTAACTTTTTATCTTATTTAAGGACACAAAAGTATTGAACAGCGTTCAATAAAACAAGTATTTATTTTGTTAATGATATATTTGACTTGATCTTGACGGTCCAGTAAGTCAACGTACAGAAATTAAATCGGGTCATCGGTTTATACATTAAGTCACGAATGGATCCGCAATGCATCAATTAAAACCAACGGCTTAGCTTTCTTTCATAACCCGGCCAGTTGCAGCTTTCTTAGGTCGGATATACCAACCAATCGGTCTTGTTCTCCAGTGGTTTCAGCTCTGCTTCTCACACAGCCCTATATACCTATTCTTTCGCATGATAGAATAAAGCGAAGATCATGCAGAGCAACTTCAATATTTCCTATAGACGCAAGGTTTTCAAGACTGAGAGTGCCATCAATTATAAAATTAGCATTTAAAAAGCACCAAAATAACACAGAAACCGAATATGCATTAATTTCTTATCCATTAAACCAAATAAAGATAGCATTTTTGGAAATAGCTGCTAAAAATATCAGATTATGCCATTATTTTCAGGCACATTGAAGCATCTTAATAAAAAAACCTGAAGTATTCTACAAAAAGATGGTCAGCCATGGGGTGTTTATTTTTCTTTTACTGTTATACTGTTAATAGATCGACTTAAATACCAAACTAAACAACCATTAATATGACCAAAATTTTTACAAAACCAATTGTTTATCTCTTGTTGTTCATGATACTTTGTAGCAGCTATAATGCAGTGTATGCACAAGCAAGAAAGATAAGCGTAGAGTCGGCATTAGACGCCATTTCAAAAAAGTATAAAACAAAATTTGCGTATAAACATGGTATCATCGAAAACAAATTCACAGATGCAGAAAGTTTAAAAGCAAAAACACTGGATGAAACTTTAAAACGTGTACTGTATCCAAATGACCTCCTTTTTCTGTACGTAAGCGAAGGGAGCTATACCATAATCCCGAAGGATGAAAATTTGAAAACAAAACAACCGGGTCTGCAAAATGCAATCCCTGAAGTAAACACAGCTACGGATGAAATATTCATAACCGGACAGGTTTCAGACGAAGCCGGAACATCCATGCCAGGCGTTACCGTGAAGTCAAACGCATCGAACAGATCTGTTGTTACCGATGCCAATGGAAACTTTAAGCTTTGGGTTCCGGCAGAGGCCGAGTACGTTAATTTTTCTTATGTAGGCTATGACCGGCATGACGCCAAGCTTAATGGTAAGTCACAACGTTTTTCCATTATCATGAATCCGGGGGCGGGTAAGGTACTCAACGAAGTAACCGTTGTATCCAATGGCTATCAAAACATCAGTCCTGAGCGGGTAACGGGGTCAACTGTTTCAGTTTCCGCTAAACAGATTGAACAAGTTAAAACTGCCAACATCATTCAGCGAATAGAATCTATGGTTCCCGGTCTTAAAGTAACAATTACGGCTGGAGACAATAGTTTTGCATATAGCAATACGCAACCAAATGTAAACGATGCAGATTCACGCAGTATTGGATCTACCGACTATAATATGGCCATTCGGGGTAGAAGCTCGCTCCGGACGAAAGCATTTCCTTTGATTGTTGTGGATGGTGCAATTTCAGAGATGGACTTAGCCACTTTAAATCCGAACGACGTAGAATCCATTACCTTTTTAAAGGATGCTTCTTCCGCATCAATCTGGGGCGTACGTGCCGCAAATGGCGTCATCGTTGTGAAAACAAAATCGGGACAAAACAATCAGGCGCCGAAAATCAGTTTTTCTGTTACAGGTGGGATAAATGCTAAGCCAAGATTGGATTACCTGAAAATCATGACGGCAGCAGAACAAATCAACTATGAACAGGAACTCGTTGCAAAACGGTTGATCACCAAGCCAAATGCGTTAGCTAATTTCGGCACACCAGTAGCACAGGTAACTGACTTGTCTTACCAATTAATAGATAATCCCGCTGGGAAGGCTGCTTACGATGCCAAGATCGCCGAATTAAGCAGTAGGGACAGCCGCAACCAGGTTGAACAATATCTATTGCAACCTGCAAATAACCAGCAATACAATCTTTCTGTTTCTGGTGGAGGAGCACTGAGTACTTATTTTTATTCCGCTTCTTACAGCCACGAAAGACCGAGCACGGTAGGAAATGATGCTAAAAGACTTACGATTGCCTTAAACAATACATTTAAACTTTTTAAAGTAGCGACCCTCAGCACCAATATCAGGGGTTCCTTCTTTAATTATAAAAACAATGGAATTGCCTTGAATAGGCTATACGGACCAACTTCCTCCACGTTTATGCCATACGATCAGCTGGTAGATGACCAGGGGAACAGAGTGAGTTATTCTTCCCGTTACTATTCTGGATGGACCAATCGTCTTCAAAGCCAGGGGTACCTGAACTGGAATAGCAGCTACCTGGACGAATTGGACAATGCCGACAACAAACAGAATGTAAACAACTATTCCCTTACCGCCAATCTGAATGTTCCAATATTTAAAGGACTTTCTGCGAATGCTTTTTTTAGTAACGAGCGCACTTTCGGCCTGCAAACGAATTATTATAATGAAAATACCTTTTATTACAGGGATCTCGTAAATACCTTTACACCGATACCTGTTGCCGGAACTACAGCAAAAAATTCTCTAGGATTAACTAGAAATACTGGTGGAATTCTTCAACAAGTGAATTCAACCGACAACAATTATACACTACGCGGGCAGCTTAACTACGACAATACCTTTGCCGGCAAACACCAACTTACGGTAATTGCAGGTTCCGAAATCAGGCAAACAAATGCCGGACAAAGCGGGAGTACCATGTACGGGTACAATACCGGAACGGGGCTAAGTAAGCCAGTAAACTTTGCGACGTCTTATCCAGCGCTTCAATTTAGCCAAAACCTTAATGGTGCGGCAACCCGTCAGGATAAGATCAGAAGGTACCTTTCCTATTACAGCAACGCCGGATACACGTATAATGGTAAATATACATTATCTGCAAGTGTACGTTATGATGATTACAACAACTTTGGTGTAGATCGAAAGTTCCGTGCAACACCACTTTGGTCTACAGGATTACGCTGGGACATTGCCAAGGAAAATTTTCTTCAATCGCAGGACTGGATCAGCGGCCTGGGCATAAAAGCATCTTATGGCGTCAATGGAAATATCGCAACATCCGTGTACCCATTTACTTATATTGCATTGAGTGATGCGGATTTTCAAACAGGTTTGCCTTATGCTTCAGTTATTACACCTGCAAATCCGGAATTGCGTTGGGAGAAAACATATATTACCAACATCGGACTTGACTTATCCTTATTTAAAGGACGTATCAATGCTACTGCAGATGTTTACCGCAAACATGGAAAGGATATCTTCTACGAATTTCCTGTGAATATTACCTATGGTGTTTCTACTTTGCTACGAAACGCAACTGAATTAAAAGGTAAGGGTGTAGACATCGGGTTGAGTGGTTCGGCTTACAAAACAAATGATTGGGACATCACTACAGGACTTAACTTCTCTTACAACACCAATGAAATTGCAGATACGAGGTTCACTCCAACTTCCTCTTTATTTTCAAATCCAGCATTCTCAAGCTATATCGAAGGCTATCCGACAGATAAATTGCTGGTGTATAAAAATGCCGGTCTTGATGCCCGTGGTTTAACACAAATATTCGATGAGAATGGAAATAAAGTGGCTGCGGAGCGGAACATCAGCTCGATAGATGCGCTTAAAAATGCAGGCCGTACTTCAGCTCCCTACTTTGGCGCCATAAATCAAAGTGTTCGATATAAAGCATTTACCCTGATGGCGATCGCCACCTACCAGTTCGGAAGCGTTTTCTTAAGGCCAACGATTACAGCATACCCAGGTGGAAGAACGGGCACACGTTATGACTTAAGCGAGGACGTTGCCAAAAGATGGCAAAAAGCTGGCGACGAGAATATCACAAATGTACCCGGTGTCTCTGGAGCTGCCGCTGCTGTGAGTTTGCAGCGTTACCAGCAGTCGGATATCAATGTTCTGAAAGGAGATTATATTCGCTTAAGAGAGCTTTCCTTAACTTATGCACTGCCATTGTCACGTTTCACAAAAGTGGCGAAAACCGCCGATCTGAGTTTTGGCCTGCGTAACCTTGGGTTATTGTGGAAAGCAAATAAAGAAGGTATTGATCCGGATTTTGCCACCGGCTTAAACAGTACTACACTGGGGCTCCCTGCTTCTGTATCCTATAACTTCTCTCTAAATGTTAACTTCTAAATCTGTAAACATGAAATCAATATATAAATATATCGTACTTTCTTTAAGTCTTGCATCTTTAGCTGGCTGTAAGAAATATGTGGATATCAAGACCCAGGGAAACCTGGTACCTAACCAAACCATAAACTACCGTTATTTACTAAACAATAATTCAGCATTTGAGCCCACGTCCAGTCTTGGTGACTTCGCTTCCTCTGATATCGAAATCAATGACCCAGGTCAGGTTACAAGTCTGCTTGCCGGTTCATTTTACCTACCTTTCGTGAAAGCTTATACCTGGCAAACTAATATTTTTCCATTAGGTTCTTCAGATGAGACAGACCAGAATTGGCGTGCCTTATACGCAAACATACTCGTTTGCAATACCGTGATCAACGAGTTACCGGCAAGCGATGGCACGGAAGCAGACAAAGCGGCACTTATTGCAGAAGCCAAAGTGCACCGCGCAGATGCTTACCTCGCACTGGTAAATACGTATGCAAAACCATTTAATGCCACTACTGCCGCTGCCGATCTTGGCGTACCATTATTATTGGAGCAAACGATTAGCCAGAAATTAAACCGTGCAACCATTCTTGTGATTTACGATCGGATCCTTTCCGATCTAACGACAGCCGTGGAAGCTTTGCCAACTTCACAAGCATTAAATAACCTTCCATCGAAAGCATCTGCCTACGGAGAATTGGCCCGTTGTTATTTGTTAATGCACGACTATACGAACGCTGGAAGGTATGCAGACCTGGCCTTGGCGACAAGAAACACCCTGGTGGATCTTTCGGTATATAGTTCTTCTACTATAAATACGTATCCAACACGTTTCCTTAATCCTGAAATTCTTTTGTCCAGGACTCCTCAAGACCGGGAGGCATCATTCCCACCCAGAATATTTAAGCTGGGCACCCAATATCGTAGTCTATTGCTGCCCACCGACTTGCGTTATACCTTATTTACAACGGCGGGAAACCTGGTGTCCTCTGATTATGACCCTAACGGGCGATTTTTCACGAAAGAAAGTGCAATCGGACAACCACGTAACGAGGGACCCTCCGTACCTGAAATGATGCTGATCAGAGCAGAAGTTTACGCCAGAAGTGGAGATGCCACAAATGCAATGCAATGGGTAAACAGATTGCGCCAAAAAAGATTTAGAGCTGCAGATTATATCGCGTTAACAGCAGCAAGTGCCAGTGATGCGCTTGTAAAAGTAATTAACGAGCGCCGCATAGAGTTCTATGGTACCTCGCTTCGCTGGTATGATATGCGACGCCTGAAAGATGAGGACCCGTTTAGGGCTACCTATACCAAAACCTTTAATAATGTAACGTACACTTTAACACCGGGCAGTGATCGGTATGCATTTCCGATTGCGGAGGTTCTGCGACAAACCAATCCGGAACTGGAGCAAAACCCTTAAATTTAACAACCCATGAAACAATTGAAAAAACAATTCCTTTGCTTGCTTTTTCTGTGCTTTGCTTTAAATTGCATTGCACAGCAAAATGCTAACTTTACCTTTATTCCCGAAAAGCCTACAAACGGGCAAACCATTCAAATCAATTATAATGCAAAAGGCACCTCACTGGAGGGAAAACAAAAAGTTGATGCGGTAGTTTATCAATACAAAAACTACAAATGGGTGGGCGCAGATTTATCCCTAAATGGATCAGCTAACCACTGGCAGGCGAAATATGATATCCCGGCCGACTGTGGCCTAATTGCGCTGAAATTCAAATCAGATACTGTAGTGGACAATAACCATAACATGGGTTATTTTATTTTAATGAACGACAAAGACCGGGCAGGCGCAATGGCTCCGGGTGCTTATGCTGGCTGGGGTTTGGCACGTTCTCCAAAGTACGGTAAAGATATCCCCGGATACATCAATTTTAAGGGAATCAGCGATACCGCAACCTACCATTGGTTAAGTCAGGAGATTTCTTATAACCAAAATGCAAAACAAGTTCTTGCACTTGACTATGCAATTGCCTTAAAAGAGTATATGGGTGAGGCAGCAACTCCAAAGTTAACCTTAGTCTGTAAATATCTTACGCGGCCAGATGCACCAGAATCGGATCTGTTAAAAGCCAGATACATCTATCAAAATTTGATGACCAAAAAGGAATCTGCAGATTCTGTTAACAGTGTTTTAAATACCAGGTTTCCGAAAGGAAGTTTGGCCAGATTGGCAGCTTTCAAGAAAGCATTTGCAAACAGGAATATTGATTCAGTACTCGCTGGTTCAATAAAATTTTTAGCCGATTTCCCGGAGTATAAAACGAATGCCAGTTTCGATTCCGAAAACCGGATCAACTATGGCATTTTGTATCAGAACGTGATGGTTTTAGGAACCATGAAAGGTGTGGCTCCAGACTATGTCATTAAATATACGGACTCCATATCCTACAATATGCTTCCTTCGATTTACTATAAGCTAGTGGGGATACCTTACCATAGAAAAGAAGGTGACTTGCTCAAGCTGGCAAAATATTCTGATCTGTTGGTTAAACGGTATGAATCGTTTAAAAACAATCGTCCGGAATCCATGCTGTATTTGTCCCCTTCAGAATGGGAAACGGAATACAGGAGGAGTTTCCTCTCTACAATTTCTGCAGACCACATTGGTTTACTAAACCTTAGAGGCCAATATGAGCAGGCCTTAAAATATGTTGATGATGCTCAGGCGTTGTTGAATTACAGAAATGCTGAAATTAACAATGAGCACGCTGTCATCTTGAAAAAATTAAACAAGATGCAAGCACTTGAGCAGGTACTCGTGAAGAGTTTCTTTAACAACCAAAGTTCTACCGAAATGATTGGGATGTTGAAGGAAATTTATGTCAAAAAGCACAAATCAGACAAAGGATACGATGCTTACCTGGAATCTTTGAAAAACCCTGCGGATAAACTCAAAAACGCGGAGGAGTTGAAAGCCACGATGATCAAAGCTGAAATGCCCAGCTGGAGCATGAAAGACTTGAACGGTAAAACGGTAAATTCTGCTGATCTGAAAGGTAAAGTAGTGATTCTTGATTTTTGGGCAACTTGGTGTGTGCCCTGTAAGGCATCATTTCCTGGCATGAAACTGGCGGTTGAGAAATACAAGAACGATCCCAACGTGGTCTTCTATTTTGTAGATACAGAGGAGCGTGGCGATACTTATAAAGCAGAGAACGCAAAATACATTAAGGACAATAACTATCCTTTCAACGTTCTGTTTGACAATAAGGTTGAAGGTATGAAAACGAACTCCGAAGTGTTTAACAGAATTTGCAAAGCCTTTACCATTTCTGGGATACCACAAAAACTGATCATCGATAAGAACGGGTTCTTAAGGTTTATTTCTCTCGGCTTTAATGGAAGTGCTACAGGTTTAGCAGATGAAATGGCGGATTTGATTGAAATGACTAAAAACGCAAAATAAAATGAAGAAAATAATAGTACTACTTGTATGTATTTTGGGCTCCCTGCAATTGGCCAGCGCCCAGAAATTTGTGAATAAGGAAGTTACGTTTACATCGGCTGATGGTAAAATCCACTTTGCTGGAATGCTTTCAAGGCCTGAGGGTACAGCAAAATGAAGATATCATGAATGCCTCTCGCTTAACTGAAGCGGACAAAAAACGGTCTAATGAAATTAATGGACTCATGTTTAAGGTCAGGAATCAGTATGCAGACGCAGGCAGTTTAGAAAGTAATTTGAATACCACCTATAACGAATGGAAAGTAAAAGACGACGCTTATTTTAAAACGCTGAACATCGAATTTGATCATTTTCGTTTTCCATTGTATAGCTATGTAAATCATGCAGTTGGCCCATGGTACAGATATTTTATTAAGTATGATGCCGCTAAAACTGTGGGCTTGGTAAAGGTCCCGATCGTTGCCTTAAACGGAGATAAAGATTTGATGGTCTCTGGAAAAAGTAATCTCGAGAACTGGAAAAAATATGCTGCTGCCGGCGGAAATCATAAAGCGGAAACACACTTGCTCCCCGGGTTGAACCACTTATTTTTACTATGTGTAACCTGTACAACACAGGAATACACCAGCATTAAAGCAAGCTTCTCTTCAGAAGCACTAGATATTATCGCTAACTGGATTCAGTCTCTGTAGCAGTAGATATCTAACTTAGTAAGCCAACGCCTCGTTGGCTTACTTTGCTATCATTAAAATTGTGTCGCCTTCTGTTACCATCCTCGTTTGTAGAATATTCGATAGCACAAATAGTACACTTTCTTTGCTCTTAAAGGACACGCTGCCGTCAATAGTTACATCTGCCATTTTTGGATCATTCAGTTTAACTCTTTGTCCATATACGTCTTCAAGTTCCTGTAAAACCTCCCTAACGGTTGTCTTCTGCATCATCATATTTCCCTCAATCCAGGCACGCTCGGAAGTAAGGTTGGTTGGCATCACCTTCAACGTTTGATTTGGCGTTTCAATGGCCATCTGACTAGGTTTTAAAATGAAACTTTTACCGGAGTTTATAGAAGCCACCTTCACGCTTCCTTTACTCAGTACAACTTTTGATTGTTGGTTTCTGTCTTTAACGTTAAACTCTGTACCTAGCACTTCAATTTTGAGATGTGCTGTACTTACGCGGAAGCGATCTGCTGCTGAGATGTTTTTGGGATCGTGGTTCAGGTGTACAACTTTAAAATAAGCTTCACCTTTCAGTCGAACGTACCTTTCTTTTGTAAGAATCCAAAGCATAGGATAATCAATTGAAGAATTCCCATTTAGGGCAACCTGACTACCATCTGGAAGGGTAAACGTTTTCCTTTCGCCATAACCAGTCTGTATAGTAACTGTAGCTTTAAAAAGCCAAAATGATATACCAAAAAGTGCGAGCAATGCAGCCGCGCTACTAATGGCGGTATATAATTTTCTTACTTTGCCTTTTTTCAGCTCCTGCCTATCGATGGAGGCATTGATGTCTGCAAGGATATCTGCTGCCAAACCATTCGGCAGGTTAATCCTTTTTGCAGTATAGATAATTTCGAGTTCTTTTTTTGCTGTCTGATAGGCGTCGTTTTGTACTGTTCCTGATTCAAACTCTTCCCAGAATTCGAATTTCTCCCCGTACCTTACAAATCTGATAAAAGCGGGGTCATTAAGAAAGTCTTCGGTGCTATAGTTCTGGTAATTCTGTATTTGCATTGTTTTGTATTTTCAGTAGGAACTTTCCTAGATAAACACGGGATATTAGAAAATCACCCCATTTTGAAAAAGTTTTTTTAAAATAGCTGAGACTTATATTGAAATAACATGGCTATAACTATAGCTGCATCCGCCTCCAGAATAACTTTCAGTGCTTCCAACGCCCTTGCTGAAAGTTTGTAGGCCCCTTTTACAGATATATTCATCAACCCCGAAATCTCCTCATAATCCAGCTCTTCAAAATATTTTAAATAAATTATTTCCTTTTGTCTTCCTGTCAATTGCTCTAAAGCCAGACGGATTTTTTGCGACTGTACCCTTGCTTCATCTTTTTGTATATGTATGGATTCAGCATTAAATTCAATGATAAAATCATCTGGCTTTAACTCTTCTTTTAAAAAGCGCTCTTCTTTAGCTTTATAAGCCATGATGGTATTGCGCAAGGCTCCCAGTAAATAGAGCAATTCGTTATCGGTCTGACCTATCGTTTTACGGTTCGACCAAAGTTTAGTGAACAAGTCGTGGATACAATCTCTGGTTTGATCTTCATCCTTAAGAATTCGCATCCCATATTCAAAAAGACGCGCCACATGAGTATTATAAATCGTAGTAAACGATTCTCTTTTTCCTTTCGTGAAGTCAAACCATAAATTGGAGGGGTCACCGTAAGCTTTCAAAACAATCAATATTTTTCATAAATATACTATAAAAACCTTCATTCTAATGAGGCATATTTGGTAACTCATTCCCTTGCCGAAAACCGATAAACAAAAATATGAGAAATCCAGCTTACTAAGCATGAAGCGCATTTCTACTTTTCGTCGATAGCCTTACTCCTTGTTACAACCTGAACAACTATTTTCCGGGGCAGTCGTTACGCGCTACTTGACGGAAGTTTTAGTCCCAATCATGGTGTGATCCCAAAAAGTTGGACGGATTACAATTAAGTTTTTTGTGCGAGAGCCTGGTATTCCACCGGGCTCTTTCCATTTAACCTGTTTTTATTGTTGTAGTAATAACTGTATTCTTTTAACGAAGCGATAAATTCTTCCCCAACCTCGCCTTTGTATGAGCGATAACTTACTTTCATGATATTGCATTTTAGGCATAATGCTCCCATCAATTTTTGCACAATCTTGTGATTTATGCTAAAACCCCTGTTCTTCATCTCGGCGCTCACCCGCCAATAACCATATCTGCCTTTATGCATGTGGTATATACTTGCGATCTCTTCTTTTTTATTCTTGCATTTATCATCATTTAGGCGCTTGCGATGATAATAAAATACTCAACAAGCCATCTGTTTGCAATCCAATAGCATTGAAACATCATGTTCGGGCCTTAGTTCTTCGATGGCTTTTGCCTACTCATGAGTTCGCGGGTTTCTATTTCCTTGACTAAGGCCATGACTTTTTTTAATCGTGCCGTCTCGGCTCGCAAACGGATGTTTTCCGCCTGGAGCTTCTCTAATTCTGTTTCAGGTTCATGCTTCTTTGATTTTCCCATACCTTTAGGGGGTCGTCCACGGTTCTTTTGTTGATATAATACAGCATATCCCTCAACTCGTACTGATCTTACCCAGCGCTCTAAGGCAGTCTTGCTTCCTCTATATTCCCGACAACCTGTGTTAAAGGTACTTCTTTTTCTATAACAAGCCTTACAACTTTTTCTTTGAAATCAGCCGTGGGCCGGACATTAGGTTGGCTGTGAAGCCCACTTTCACCATAAAGAGCATATTTTCGAACCCATTCCAATATCATGCCCTCACGGACACGCCGTTCGCGGGATATGCGCAGAATCAGCTTTCCCTTTCTCACTTGAGAAACTATATTTAGCTTCCTCAAATGTGTGTTTTGTCATAAATAGTGAACCCCAAAAGTTTTTATCTAACTTTTGGGGTTCACTTCATTTTGAGACAGCCTCTTTTTGTAGATTTTAACTAGTTGTTTAGTGGTCCCGACGAAACCAGAACAAGTTTTATTTAAATAACTTTCTGACTATCAAATACTTGAAAAACACAATTTCGACTCACTAACTGTCAATATGACCGTTTTTGAGCTCAAATGTTATCACTCAAACTTACAAAATGAATTCGTTTAATACAAGAAAAATCAGCTATGTACAACCAGCTACAAAATGGTAAGGAAATTAAAAAAGGCAATTTCGTAAACAGTTCTGTGACATCGGAACACAGGTTTACCCTAATTCTATTACAGTTACCAAGAATATTTACCCTAATTCTGTGACAAAAAAGCAATTAATTAACCCTAATTTTGTGACGACAGGTCGTTTGTAAATTGAATTTTGGTACCATTTGCATGTTAAGGATTCATCAAATGGTCTAGCTCGCCACGCAACCCTGGTTCCTTATCAAATTCTTTTTTGACGATGGGCATTATCTTGCTGGAATATCCAAGGTAATAGGTTTCGAAAGTGGAAAGGGTTTTAAAACGGGTCGAAGCCTAGCTACAAAAAGAAATATTTTCAATTTGTCTTATTCCAATCTGCAATATAATTTGGATGAAAAACTACGATTTCTTCAACCTCTGCAATAAGACAAATAGGAAATTTAAAGCGCCTTATGATAAGGATACATGGTTAATACATAGTGTCAACAGTAACAATTTTATGAGTTAATGATACAAAAGACACCAGTAAAAAAAATTAACCTATTTTAGCAAGTAAGCATTTTGGGAAAACATCATGTCCGATAGCATCCGCATTCAGCTTTAAATTTTTTTTAATAGAATTAGATATTTCGGTAGCAATACCATAAGAAATATATCTGATTAACTCGCACAGACAAATGCGCAAACCTATCAACCATATTACTTTCGTATTATTGATGTTTTTTGTCAGCATTTCAGTTTCCGCATGCAAAAGCAAACCAGACAAAGTTGAGAATGCACTGAGCCAAGCAGGAGCAAATAGAGGAGAGTTAGAGATGGTAATTAATCATTATCAAAAATCTGGAGAAAAGCAAAAGCTCAAAGCCGCATACTATCTTATTGCTAATCTTCCTGGGCAATATTATTTTTCAGGTAAGGGTGTCTATAAGTGCAGGACAATATTTCACAAACTTGACTCTTTAAGTAAAATCAACGAGATTGAATATACTCGTGTCTGGGATTCTCTTCAGCTGCAGATTGACACCGCGAATTTGACAGGCATCACGAAGGTTAAAGATATAGAAGTAATAAAGGGAAAATACCTTATCGACAATATTGAGTCCGCGTTTAGAGCATGGAAAAATCCATGGGCAAAAAGTCTAAGCTTTGAAGAGTTCTGCAGATATATATTACCCTATAAAATGAGAAATGAACAACCTGGCAACTGGCGAACCCATTTTGAGAAAAAATATAAGGGCCTCAAGAATTCATTAATAGACACTAATAGTAGACTTGAAGCATGTATACATGTAAACCAGGACCTTAAAAGTTGGTTCTATTTTACTAAACTAAATGTTCCTTTTGACCTTTCTCCCGAAGATCTACTACTAACTCGTTCTGGAAAATGTCCTCAGCAGGTACAGATGGCAGCATATGCGATGCGGGCTCTGGGAATTCCTGTTACCATGGATGGCGTTCCTTATTGGCCTAATAGAAATTCGCGCCATGACTGGAACGCTTTAATCGACGGTACCAAGCCAATCGCTTTCCTTGGTGCTGAAATAAATCCCACAGTTTATAAGCTTGAGTTTCCAAGTCCAGGAACACATGCATCAAAGAGAGCAAAAATTTTTAGAGCTTCATACGAGATGAACAGCGACTTAGAGGCAAATAGCAATATTGCAGAATTACCAGCGCTATTTAAGGAAAGATATCAGGATGTTACCGCAGACTATCTACCTGTTACATCCCTTGACATTAGCTTGAGTGGAAAATATAGTGGTTTAGGTTATCGCAGCCTTTTTCTGAGTGTATTTAACAATAGAAAATGGAAGCCTTTGGATTATTCCCCGATAGATGGTCAAACCGCTACCTTCAAAGACCTTGGCAATAACAACATCGTATATCTCCCCGTCTTTTTCGACGAGAATGAAATCATAACGGCCGGCCTACCGTTCATACTTTCCCAAACAGGAGAGATTAGAAAAATTCAGCCAAGCAATAAAGACAAAGTTTCCTTTAATATTGACCGGAAATATCCATCCGGGGCAGATAATGAGATAGTTCCCGGTCAGAATTATGAACTATATTATTGGAATGACAGTTGGAAACTACATTCGAGAACCATAGCCACATCTAAAATTCTGACCTTTGTAAACGTACCCAAAGGTGCACTCTTTTGGTTAAAAAATTTAGACAAGGGATATCAGGAAAGGATTTTCACAGTCGATAAAAATAAAATAAGCTGGTGGTAGGTCATCCCAGTTAAATTATTCGCCAATGATATATAAAAAATATATACTTTTCCATTTTGCATTGTTGGCTATCGCCTGTAAGGGCGGTCATCATGACCTTAAAATTGAAAAAGGCAATGGTTTCATCGCAGATCAATATATAGCACAGATGCCCCTTGCAAAAATTACCGGATTGGGAAATTATAGTCTGGAAACCGATTCATTTATATTACACGATAAAGGTACCGTTCAAATCTACAGTGTTGGTGAAATACTCTATAATCTTGCCGACCGTGAGAAACGATATTTTCTAAAAGATGATAATATTGAATTATTTCTAAAGCCATCAAGGCAGGAAGAATCTAAAAAATTTACACTTACCTATACGGGGGACTTTTCAAAGTTTAAGGAATGTGGGGGATCATTTAAATGGAAAAACGTTGACAGCAAACAATACCACTCAACGATCTTTATTCCCTGGCACATTCTTGAAAAAGATATCCCAAAAATTGGGGATACGGTAAAATTTGATATTGCAATTGGCGACAACGACGACGGTTACATTCAAGAAAAAAAAATAGCTTGGTCTTCGAAATCCGAAATGGAGCTTTCGGATACTAAGTATTATGGTAATATAATGCTTTCCGAAAGAAATATGTTGCCAGATACTTTTGCAAGTATTGAAACTGAAGACAAGCTTAGTGCATCGGAGAAAAGCACATGGCATACTCAGAATTCAATAAAGATAGAGAAATCGTTGTTAGGCCACATTAAGGACAAATTCGATCTTTCAGGAGAAATGAAATTTTGCTGGAATCGACATGGAATATACATCCATGTCATCGTTCGTGATTCACGACAAAAAAAACTCCCACGTGAGAAAATTCCGGAAAGAAATATTTTTACTGACATAGCGTGGGTAGAAAATAAACAAAAAAATAAGGTATGGGAAATGGATGCGCGGAAGTCAGTTTGGGCTGGCGGGGCGTTAAAGAATCAAAAAGAAGAAGCCAGACTGGAACTACCTGCCGGAGAATATTACGTATTCTATAAAACTGATGAGAGCCACGCTATTGATGCGTGGGATTCTGCTCCCCCTAAGACGCCGTTTTATGGGATTATTGTCTATGACTGGAAAGCAGGAAAAATCACAAAATAAGATCAATAAATTGACGCCTGAGTTTTATCAAGGTATGAGGTCATCAAACCCTGACTTTTTCTCGCCTTTTGATCCTGGTTCTTCTTCACCAATTCCTAGATAATTATATTATTAACTCACCCATTCACAATACGTCTGGATTTCTTCCCAACGGTTTGCTTTCCTTTGAAAAATCTTTACCCCACCCTTTCCACAACGATCGCCGCAGTAGAATTCAAAGTAAAATGCAACATAATTTCCGTCTTCGCTGAAGATCGGCCTGGCAAAAACATAAAACGGCATCATCGAAACTGCAGCATTATTCTGGGGTGCAGAAATGATATTCACCCCACTAACTTCCGAAGACACCCAGTTTCCGCGATCTTTTACATCCTTGAACCATATAATGTTCAGGCCATTTATCTGCTTAGGTAAGTCTACGGAACATCTATAATTCATTTGTGCCGGCTTTTCCATCAGTTTGACAGAATCTTCTTTTATGTAATGCTTAATATAAAACTGTAAGAACTTGCTTGCATCTATATTCAATCGCTTACCAGCATCTTTAGCATTTCCATTGGTGTCTCCTCCACAAGAATAAAGCGAAAACAGCAGTACTAAGACAGCTGCAATACGTATCGGACGAAATAAACTGTTGCTGGCTAGGCAATTGGAATAGATTTTATGGTTGGATCTTATCATACGTAATTGCTCCGGTTTCTGAATTGAACTGTACACGCCCACCCCAATAAGAGTTTTCAAACTGATAGCCAGGATCATCCTGAGACCCTGTATAAGGGGTAAATATCTGAGTGGTATTCTCTCCATAGTGTATATACTCATGCAATATACAGGCAGTTATGAAAAGTTCAAGGGCTGTTGCATAATTAGTGGATATAAAATGAGAATTGTCTGCTACATCTTTATCGATGGTAATTGTGTTCGTTTGCTTGTCATATTGCCCGCTGCTATAGGGCAAATCAGCAACAACAAGTTTTGGTCCCTCTCCGGATATGAGTCCACTCAAAATTTGATTTTGGCTTAAATGGCTATATTGTTTGATAGCATCCATTAATCTTTCGTTGTTTTTTACTTTGTCATAAAGGCCATCAACAACATTTGCAACTACGGGATATTGAAGCCTGAGCTCAAGCATCATGTCTATACTTGCTGCATGGGCCTGGTTAGGATCAGGCGCAGGTGTCGGAGGTGTATCATCACATTGGCCGTAGTCTATGCAAGGATCTCCCGTAAGATCTGGTTCTTCCCAGCATATTTCCTGGTAATTACTATATTCCTCATACGTATCGCAAACTTCGGTGAATCCTTCCGGATCAGCATAATAACAGACTGTTGTTACATGTACATCTACGTAACCCTGGCAGTAAGTGGTAGAAATTGTATTTTTTGGACCGCCAAGACTCATTTGTTTCTGACCTGAGACTCCGGGACTTTTGCCTGCGGAGGCCACACGGTTATAATTATAGGTACGCTTTTTAAAAAGTTTTCCATTTACAAAATAAAGCATGAATTGAGCCTTTCCGTCCCAGTCAGAATATTCAAGATATCCTGTAAAATCTGAATCCAGTCGGTTTATCTGATTTCTACTGATGTCGAAATTATGCCGCTTAAGATATTCATAATCGGGAATATACCTTACAATCCTTTGAGAGGTTTCTCCAGTAGATTTATTTTTATATATCAAAAGTCTATCAAAGCTGTTTTTTGCAACAATTGCTTCTTCAGCCGTAACCTTATCTAAACTAACTCCAGCAGGTCTTATCAAAGTGGTTACCTTTCTATTATAGAATATTGGAACTTCAACAAAGGTCAGTTTTGCCGTTTGAGAAACATAGGCTTTTTTAAACATCACATATTTATTATTGACCTCAGAAGGAAACATTTGCTGAAGTTCCTTATCTTTAAGTGAGTTGCCTTTCTCACGTTTAAGGTTTTTATAGTATTTTTTAGCCAGGTCAACAGTTAATGCAACACTTGGATCCGTAAGATCTTGATCCTTAAAAAATTCCATGCTGTCCTTTCTACATGAAAAGACAATCAGTATTAATATTGTCATCAAAAAAAATGATCGCGTAATTTTTCTCATAGGTTTATATTGGTCACATAAAGGTATTGTTTATTCTACGAACCTGAAATGCGCATAATGGTAACTATGTCACTTTAGTAGTGATAAAACCCTGTTTTTTGTAATATTTATGATGCGACCTGTAGTTTCTGATTTTATTTTTACTGGAAGTCTTAAAATTTCGAAGCCAACTTTTAACGCCTGTTCTCTCTCACCTAAAGATATATAGAAGTCCATAAGTTCTTGCCTCGGGACAAAACGATTTGGTACGGTGTAGACAGATTTAATATATTCTTGCTCGGCGAGTATATCAAATCCGGTACGTTTAAATGATCTTGCCAACCTGATGTGGAAAATACTTGCGTTATCAATTGATGTAAGATGCTTCAGTATTTTCTGTTCCTGTAAGAATTTGCCTTGGGAATGTAGTGCTTCGGCATAACCACTCAGATAGATAACGTTATTCATGAAATCCGCTTTGATATCTTCATAAGTTTGCAGCGCATCTGTCGTATATCCCATTTTTTGAAGGTTACCGGCATATGATAAGGTTGAATAGGCTTGGTAATTTAAAATCCTGTCTGATAATGCCCACCAAAATATCAATAGGCAGGATAAGACCTGCAGGATCTGGTAATAGATGTGTCTATTCGATATACAAATGGAGATGATCATTTGTGAAACGGAGATTGCAAAGGCAATTTGAAATATTGTATGTTCAAATACATGGGTAAATAAAGCTGCTATAGCGATAGACATTGATTGAATAGCAGCAATTTTATTGAGTGTAGACAGAGGTTTGATATTAATTAAAGTCCTTACCAGAACAATATACAGAATGCCCGACATTACGACGAAAAAGAAACCCAAAAGCCCTAGTTCAGCCCATATCTGAAGATAATCGTTAAACGCATGTTTAGTATTATCAGCCAGCAAAAGTTCCTTCATCGTATTTTTTCCATCATGAAAGTATCTATATTGATATTCCAGATATTCCATACCGAACCTTCCGGCGCCGACGCCGTGCCACAAATTATCCCTGATCATTTGTATTGTTAGCTTATAAATAAGCACTCTTCCCCAGGTTGAATCAGATTTGATAAAAAAAATTAAGCAAATGAGTATGATGATAACCGAGCCTATGAATATCTTTTTGATCCATGAAGAAACTTTAAGAGGAAATTCAGGCTGACATATGATAGCAAAAGATACAAGATAACTGATGAGAAATGACCTGCTACCTTCTAGAACGGCAACGGATAAGCAAACCAATAAATAAGCCAGTAAGATGTACTGTTCATTTGATAGACATTTTTTGGCTCGCATAACCAATTTTACAAAAAAAAACCGAGCGAACTTCGATATATACTAAGTAAAAACAAAAATTAAAACTATGAACTCATTCAAACAGACTTGTACAAGCATGTCCCATATTGGGGTAAAAATAAACCTCCCTAATAAAAATGATTCTAACAGTTCATATTTAACGCTATTTCCATTAGACGAGGAAGGTCATGGGTGAGTGTTATTTTTGCTATGAGCGATCAACTCAGATTTAAGCTATCATAAGAAATGCTGTAAAAAATTCTTTGGTACTGCATAACCTCCTGAGCTTGATTGGATGAGGAAATTTTATCTGAACTTGCAAGAGTAACCATTAATTAACCCTAATTCTGTAAAAATAGGTAGTTTCTAAATTTAAAGTTTGGCACCATTTGCATGTTAGGGATTTAGCAAATGGACTAGCTTGCCGCGCAACGCTGGTTCCTTATCAGATTCTTTTTTAATGATGGTCATTACTTTGCTGGAATATGCGAGGTATCAGGTTTCGAAAGCGGAAAGGTTTTGGAACTTGTCGAATACCTGGCTACAAAAGAAAACAAGTTCAATTTGTCATCTTCCCGATCTGAAATCAGCAATTTGGAAAGCGAATCGGTTGCCTGGATTGGTGTAGGCATCGCTTTGTTCCATGTCAGTAATCCGGATAATACCTGTTCAGGCAAAATAAATAACCATCGTAAGGATATTGCATATAGCTGTTTTCTGTACATGATAAAAGCACCAACTTACACTTCAAAGTTCTCAATAAGAAAGCAGATGAAATACGAAAGCCATATCAATAGCTGATATGGCTTTCTTAACCTGGAGAAATGATTAGGGGAAATCGGTGAATTCTTGATAGCTATAACTTTTAATTGCCACTATCCTTCGCTTTCTCCACCACATCCTGTATGCTTTGCGGGAGGTTAGATAACAAATTGTAGCCTGTTGCGCCTTCAATATCACGCACAGATACAATATAATCTTTCCAGTTTGCACCAATCGTGTTGCTATTAGGAGTATTAATGGCAATTACCCTCGTAGAAGAAGTTACACGACTAACATCATTGTCTCCGGTTTTTAGCAGTACGGCCACTTTCCAAATGTTTGCCGGAACGGTTACTTTTCCGTTGTTGATCGTATTCACTACAGATGCACTTACTGAACCTATACCACCCGTACCATAGCTGCCCATAATCACATAAACCTCATATCCATTTAAGGCTTGCCCACGAAGATAGCTTTCAAATGATTCCCATGTTTTCTGGTTATTATTTGGCGCCTGCGGAATCATATTGGTCATTAAAAATGTTGCCGAGTTCGCATTGGTAGAACTGGTGCGGTCACCGCTTGGGCAGTTGTGGCCCCTGTCAAAACCAGAGCCTGAGTAGCTGTTGCTTTGTACCTGGTACCAGTTGGCCGGTAACCCCGTAAAGGATGCAAAATCATCTTTTCTGGTGGCTGCTCCGGTAAAATTATTAGGGTCCAGGTGCCAGCTTACCCAGTTTGGTATGCCTCTTGTCATGCTGTAGCTTTCTACGTAATATTTTTGATCAATCAGATAATTTTCTGAAGTCACAACAGATGCCGTCGCACCAGATGGATTACCAAATAATAAGTTTGAATTATCGCCCCCTGCAGGTGGTGCATCTGCACCCGCCTCTGGTGTTCCCCTGCCTGGAGTCGGCGTAGTGGTATCACCATGATCACCCGTATCTGTATCCGGCGCACCTACCGTAATGCCAGGATCGCCCGTTCCTTTAAATACGATATCGTCAATATTGATTCTTGTCGTACCTGTCTTTTTAATCTGGAACCTAACTTTACCTGTAGTACTCACTTTAAAAGAGTCTGTTACTAGGGTAGTGCTGGTTTCAGCAATATCGGCACCCAGCTGGGTATAGGTTTTTCCACCATCTGTAGAAGCTAAAAGCTGCCAGGTAGAATTGGCATCTGTTCCATATTTGGCATGTGAAACATAAAGCATCTTAGCACCCGCCACATCAAAGTTCATCGATAAATAACCTGTTCTTAAACGAACAGATTTGGCGCCGTTTTTAGCATCTGCCGCAAGGTTGCCCAGTAATGCATCACTAAAAGTCCATTTTCCGGTTAACAGCTGAATGCTATCTAAAGCGTACGCCGTTTTTGCTCCAGATTCGAATGTTTCCGTAATCGCGTAAGCTGTTGCCGGTGTGGCTGGTGTTTCTTCTCCGAGGCTTGTTTTTTTCGAACAGGCAGATAAGGTCAGGATTCCGATAAATCCGGAATAGATCACGATGTTTTTAATCTTCATTTTTTGTTTTTAACGTCTAGTGATTGCGTTAAGGGTAGACTTTCATTTGAGAGCTGCAAATGTATGCAGAAAGATATTTATTAAATTTATTTATCCGTATTATTTTGGCTGTAATGGATCAAGTACGCCTAACACGTTACCGTTTATCCCTCCAAAAAAAAATAAAACATCACTGAAAAAAACAAAGGAGTTACACCAGGTCATCTGGCAAGTAACCAAAAGATGCTTAAACCATAAATTCAAACCCATTGTTGCCGGCAATGGTGATTAAAGGCTCTATGGTACTTTCAAATTTCAGCTTATACGCATCCGGCAATTCCTTTACATTCTCCAGATGGGGAAAGATGCCCAGGTAATCCTCGAGCAGCTTTTCTTTAGACATTCTGTATTTCATAATTTCAAAACTGAAAAGCAACACTATAAAAGTACGAACACATCAAGATAACTTTTAATCTAACTTTTTTTATCAGTACTAATTGCACAATTTTTCATCAATTAATGCAAAATTATGTCAATGTGCATATTTTTGCCTGAATACCTGCAAAATTTTACTGATTTTTGCAGTACATTAGTTATGCAAAATCGCATAATTCGCATAATGCAACCAAGCTATATTTCTCCAAAAGAGATAGCAATAGGGGTGTTTCAATTATAATTTAAATGAAAATAAGTTTTAGTGGCCACGAAACCTTTGTATGCCGCCAGTTCTGGCTAAAGAAAGGTTACGAGCATATATTAGCAAATAGATCGTTTAACGATGAGGATGCCATAGTGCATTTAGGGGTGGGTAAGAATATGACGACCGCTATCAAATTTTGGTTACGTGGATTTAATATTGTTGACGAGGCGGATCAAATCACAGAATTTGGTACAAATCTGCTCGAACGTTACGATCCCTATTTAGAAGATACTGCCAGCTTATGGCTTTTGCATTATGCAGCTATCAAAAACGAAAAACTTTTTATTTTCAATACTTTCTTCAATCAGTTTTTGAAAGAGAAGAATGAATTTACAAAGCCACAGCTAATAGCGTATTTAAAACGTAAAACGGAGGAAAGCGGCATTAAACACTTTAGCGATAAAACATACGATTCTGATGCCAACGTTTTCTTACGAACCTATAACAGGGCAAACGATGGCAAGGCCGATATAGAAGAAGAAACCGCAAATCTGCTTGTAGAACTGAATCTTATCCGTCCCTTTACCAGGGTAGATTTAGATGGTAGAACATCTGTACAATGGTATAGGGTGATGCGCGAAAACAGAGATGAATTACCATTGGAAATCCTATCCTATGCGGTATTGGATACTTATGGTGCCCAGCCAAAATCAATATCATTTAAAGATCTGCTAGAAGGCATAAACTCACCCGGCAATACCTTTTGCATTACGGAAAAAGGGTTAGAAGAAAAACTAATCGAATTGGCAAACCTTTGGCCAAATGTGTTTAATTACAATGAAACGGCTGGCAACCGTGTATTACAAATTAAGGAAGAAATGAATAAGTGGGCACTTTTAGATGAATATTATGGTTAAGCATTTTTCTCCGTCCCAAAATATATTACTGAATAACTTTGAAGTTGCAGATTATATCATTACACCCAATACCCAAGAGGTATTTGAATCATTGGTTGGTAATTACGCTTCAGGTATCAGGGCAATAAATCTTATCGGTGCCTATGGTACAGGTAAGTCCACTTTTTTAAACGCTTTAAACTATCATCTAAACGATAGTAAGCTTTTTGTGGAGCGTAAAAAATGGAATAAATTCAAACGTTTCGAATTCCTTAAGCTGGTAGGCAACTACGATTCTATTATCGATAATGTAGCGAATTTAATTGGCTCATCGAGTAATAAACCATCCGTATTAGTTAACGAGTTAGAGCAACTTATAAAAAGCACAAATGCAGAGGGAAGCGGCCTTATTTTCATTATTGATGAGTTTGGTAAATTTCTTGAGTATGCATCAGCTAACGGTGCAGAGAAAGAACTTTATTTTTTGCAACAGATAGCTGAAGTCATCAATGATACCGAACACGAGGCTGCGTTTATTACAACACTTCACCAGGATTTTTCAGCTTACGCATCAAGTTTAAATGCAACGCAACGTAATGAATGGACAAAAGTTAAAGGGCGTTTTCAGGAAATAACATTTAATGAACCGGTAGAGCAATTGTTATTATTAGCAAGTAAAAGAATTGGTTACAATCCTGATGATGCTGAGATAGATCATATTGCTAAAACAATCGAAATTATCGGAAAGGCCAGAGCCTTTTCGTTGAAAGATTACTTCGATCAAAAAATAGCGAATAGTATTCATCCGTTAGATTTATTGTCGGCTAGCGTTCTTGCTCTTGCCTTACAACAATACGGGCAAAATGAACGATCGCTATTTACATTTTTGAATTCCAATAGCTTTTACGGTTTAGATGAGTTCGATAAAGGACGCCAGAATTTCTATGGTGTATCAAATGTTTACGATTACCTTAATTATAACCTCAATTCATACCTCAATTCAAAGGCAAATATCCACTATAGTAAATGGGCCGAAATTAAAAATGCTTTAGAAAGAGTAGAGGGTGAGGTAGATGAGCAAGAGCATACGCTTTACCAAACACTGATCAAAACCATTGGTTTATTAAATATATTTAGTCATGCCAGCGCAAGGCTAGATCAAGAGTTTTTGATAGCTTACATTGAATTAACGGCTAATCTTACAGGTGTAGACGAAGCGATATTGAATTTACAGCGTAAAAATCTATTATCTTACAACAAGCATTCGCATCGTTTTTTTTACTCCGAAACCACCATAGTAAATATTGACGATGCCATTGCAGAGGCCGGATTGGAAATTAGCCGGGCCAATAACATTGTTAGTTTCTTAAACGGTTATTTGCCGCTAGCGCCAGTGGCTGCCAAGAGATCCTATTATGAAAAAGGTACGCCTCGAACTTTTGAATATAAAATTTCTGACGCTCCATATTCTGCTTCAAAACCAAAAGGTGCAATTGATGGATTCATCAACCTAATATTTAACGAAAATATCAAGGAATCCGAAATTGTTAAGGCGTCAGCAGAAAATGATCAGGCTGTACTTTACGCGCACTTTTTGAGGGTTGCCGACATACAGCATGCTATTGAAGAAATTGAGAAAGCAAAAATCGCAAAGGCAAAATATCCTTATGATAAAATCATTCAGCGGGAATTAAGTGCGATCGAAGAGATTCAAAAAAATCTGTTAAACTATTACCTTTACGAAGGTTTTTACGATGCACAGTCCGTAAAGTGGTATTACAATGGAGAGGCTCAACAGTTTAGAAATAGTAAAGAATTTAATACCTTTTTATCAACTATCACGGATGAGATTTACCCCTTAACACCTAAATTCATTAGTGAGTTAGCTAATAAAACAAAGCTTTCCGGAACAATCTCATCGTCGCGTCGCTTATTGCTTGATGCCATTTTGGAGCGTGAAAATGAAGAGAATTTAGGTATTGATGGTTTCCCTCCTCAAAAGAGTATCTACCTTTCACTATTAAAACAAACAGGCATTCACCAGCTTACTGAAAATGGTTGGGGGCTGCGCGAAATTACTGATCCGCTGTTGGATCATAATGGGTTTATGTCCCTTTTTGCCTCATGCAATAATTTTATTAATAGTACAAAAGGCGCTAAAAGAAGCGTTGCCGATTTTTACGATCTTTTAGAACAGGCGCCATATAAGCTTAAGAGAGGCTTTTTAGATTTCTTGATTCCGATTTTCTTCATCATGAAAACGGATGATTTTGCATTGTATGGTACCAATGGTTTTGTTCCGGAAATTGATTCAGAGGTCTTAGAACTATTGGTTAAAAATCCACAGCAATACTATGTAAAAGCTTATGATACAGATGGGATTAAAGTTCGTTTATTTAATCAATATAGAGATTTATTATCTTTAGGTAATGCGGAAAGAACCTCTAACGACGCTTTTATAAAAACAATTATTCCGTTTTTTAAATTTTACAAAGACTTAAAACCTTATGTAAAACAAACCAAAAACTTAAGCAAGAAAACAATTTTGGTAAGAAGAGCATTAACGGAAGCAACGGAGCCTGAGAAATTATTTTTCGAAGATTTTCCGAGCGCTTTAAATTATGATCTGGTGCAGTTAAATAATAATCCCGAGTTATTAACCAGTTACAGTGCCGATCTGCAAGAGGCGATCAGGGAATTGCGCAGTGCATATGATGTTTTGTTACATAAATTTGAGGGCATAATTAATGGCCTTTGGAATGAGAATTACGATTTCAACACTTATACCGAAAAGCTAAGGGCTAGATATCAAAAATCTTTAAAGCAATATTTGCTGCTTCCATACCAGAAGACTTTCTACGATCGCTTATGTTCACCATTAGATGATAGAGCCGCTTGGTTATCTTCTTTAGCACAGTCAACCGTAGGTAAAACACTAGATCAGATTACGGATAAAGAAGTAGAAAACCTTCAGGAACGTTTCCGTTCGCTTATTCATGAATTGGATAATTTAAACGATATGGCTTTGCAAAAAGTAAATCTTGAAGAGGAAGATGTTTTTAAATTTGAACTCACTACACCTGGTAGCAGTTCGAGCTATAAAATTATCCGCATGCCTAAAGCACAAGATGCTCAATTTCAATATTTGGAAAGCGGAATGTCAGATTTAATGGAGAAAGCAAATAAAAGTACAAAAATTGCTATCTTGGCTAAAATGCTCAAACAAGTTTTAGATGACGAAGGAAAATAACCCGGTAAGGCATGTATTAGGGATTTCAGGAGGCAAAGACAGTGCTGCGCTTTCTATTTATATGAAAGAATTGTATCCGCAGATGGATATTGAATTTTACACCTGCGATACCGGAAAAGAATTGGAAGAAACTTACCAGCTCATCCGCAATCTCGAGTCTAAGTTGGGCGTGAGCATCCATAAATTATATGCAAAAGAGGGCGACAAAGGAAACCCTTTCGATTTTTACCATAACTTATATGGCGGTTATCTACCATCATCAAATGCCCGATGGTGTACCCAGAAATTAAAAATTGAACCTTTCGAAAATTATATTGGAACCACGCCAGTAATTTCTTACGTGGGTATTCGTGGCGATGAAGACCGTGAAGGTTACATTTCTACTAAACCCCATGTACAATCCATTTTTCCTTTTAGAGAAAACATCTGGAGCGAAGAAGTAATTGGTAAAGTACTAAAAAACGATAACCAACAACAACTGTTGAGCTTGTATAAAGAGTTTTTAACGGCCAACTTGTATCAGCGTGCCACAGATATTATCAAAACTCCCTTATCATTTTCTTATAGCCAAAACCAAAAATTGAAAGCTTTGATGAGTTTAGGCATTAAGGAGTTTAATCATGTAGCTTTTCAATCTTTAAAGGATAGCCAATTGCCTATTGCATTAGTGGATAACTTCCCACTGTTGGATAACGAATCTATTCTTATTCGTGATGATATCTTTAGAATATTACGCGAAAGCGGCGTAGGCGTACCTGCTTACTATGAGGAAATCCCTTACGAGGTAAACGGACAAACAGGTAAATATAACCGTAGTCGTTCAGGCTGTTTCTTTTGCTTTTTTCAACGTAAAATAGAATGGGTTTGGTTGTATGAGCAAAACCCAGCTAAATTCTTTCTGGCCGTAGAGTATGAAAAAGACGGTTACACCTGGATGCAGGATGAACGCTTAGAAGAACTTATCAATCCTGAAAGGATTAAACAGATAAAAGAAGACTTTTTAACCAAACAACAAAACGCTGCCAAAAATTATCGCTCTAACAAACTCATCGATATATTGGATGCAGAGGAAGAAGGTTGTTTAGCTTGCTTTGTATAAATTATGGAATACAAAATTGAAAAATGGCAGATAAAGCGACTGCTAAAAACGCTGTCTGATGGAAATTTAGATCTTAATCCACCGTATCAAAGAAATGCAATTTGGACCAAAAAAACACAACAATTTTTAGTTAATTCAATAAAGGAAGGAGTACCTGTTCCTAGCATTTTTCTATATGAGAAAGCTCCAGGTAAATATGAAATGGTCGATGGGCAACAACGAACACGAGCAATTCATCTTTATAATTCGACCGATGAAATTAATTTTTTGGATGACGATAATCATTTCAAAAAAGGAAGTTTTTTGAAATATACAATCCCGGTAACAATAATAACGAAAGTTGAAGATGGTGAATCCATAGAGGACTTTTATTTTATGGTAAATACTAGTGGCGTAAAACTAAATAGACCAGAAACTTTAAAAGCACAATATTTTGAAACACGCTTTTTGAAACTTGTAGAAGAATTTAACAAATCAAAATCCTTTATAAATTTAGAAATTATACCTGCGAGCTCTCAAAAACGTATGATGGATAGGGACTTGATCGAAGAATTGTGTGCCTTAACGATCTTTGGTATTACTGATAAAAAGATACAGGTTGATAAACTATATACAAGTGATATTTCTCAAACCGATGAAACAACATGCCGCGTAAAATTTGAGAAAATATTAAGTCATCTAAACAGATTCAACGAAATTGCTCCAATTAAAACCACCCGCTATCGGCAGAGGAATGATTTTTACACATTATTTGGATTCCTCAAGGATAACATTGATTTAAAAGAAAATGTCTTAGACTACTTCTATTCTTTGTTGCTCATTTTGCAAAAAGGTATACGCCCAAATAGTAGAACATCTCCATCCGCTCTCGCAGAATATGCTTTCAATTGTGTTAGCCAGTCCAATTCTGCTACAGCCCGTTCGAAACGGTTAGAAATTTTAAATAATCTTTTTCTAAACAAAGCAATCTCCGCAAATGAAGATCAGTTGAGTGTAGAAGCATTTTATCCAAGTAAAGAACCTTATTATATTACTTTAGAAGGATATTATACATTCAATGAAGAAACTTTAAAAACCGCAATTCTTAACAAAGAATCACAAACTCTTTAGTTATGTATCTGGAAAGAGGTAACATAAAGCTTTCGGGCAATCCAAGGGACAACTTGAGAGAGTTAAAAGGAATCTTTTATCAATTAGATTTTTTGAATGGAGATGGTAGATATATTCACGGAGGTAATGGAATAGTTTTTAAATTAACCGATGAACAGGAAAATCTTGAATATGTGATAAAGATCTTTAAGTTCTCTTACGAAGAGGCTGAGAAAGACTGGAAGATAGAAAAAAAGTTACTCAGATTTGAACGTGAAGTAGAAGCACTATATGTCGCGAAAGAAAATACACTACTCGGAATAGTCCAAATAGAATTTGATGGAGCCGTCGATATTGAGGGAGAAATTTTTCCGTACTATGTAATGCAGAAATGTGATTGTACACTCAAACATTATATGACGGCCGAAGGAGACAATTTAGATGCTGTGCAAAAAACTATCCTGTGTCAGAAAATTCTAGAAGGTGTTCAACAGCTTCATGAATTTAAAATTTATCATAGAGATATAAAACACGAAAATATATTTTTTCTAAATGGAGAACCTCTTATTGGTGACTTAGGTTTAGTCGATTACCAGAATAGCGATTACAATATTAATGAAAGAGGTGAACTAATAGGTCCAACTGGATGGTTCTCACCTGAAGCAATAAATAAATATCTTGTGGAGAATACGCCAAATTTGAATGGTTTCGATTGTACTATTGATGAAAAGTCTGAAGTTTTTCAGATGGGAAAATTATTTTGGTATATTTATCAAGGCAATATACCTGTTGGGCAAATAGTTGCCGAAGATTTTTTACCAAGTAATAATGCTATTTTTTCAATACTATTCGGAATGCTTTCTTATTCCAAAACACATCGATTAGCAACAGCACAAGTTGCGGAAAAGATCAACAACTTTTTGTCTGTGAACTAATTAGTTGGAAAAAGAATAAGTTAAGTATCGCAAAGCCATGTAATTATAAATGTATGTGAAACGCTAACATCGATAATCTAAAATTAGAACTTGTTGCAATAGATATGTAAGTCAATGACTATTTTAAAATCTGGTCATTGACTTATGCATCATTCTTCCAAGAAATCTAAAAAAGAATTCTCATTTCTTGTGAAGAAATCGTTATCCTGATCAATTTTGGTCTGGATTAAATCAAAGCCTCCATTGGCGTAGTCTTCTAATAAACTTCTAATTGAGCTTAACTTCTTCTCCACCACCTCATCTTCTAATTTTTCCAATTCCAAAAAATCTATATCTGCTTTCCCTAGTAAGCACATTATGATATAATCCACTAGATCATTTGGTTTCCATGATCTCATCTCAATGAATTTATTTTTAGCTGTACCGTAAGAGATTGGGATAGCATAATCCTTTTTAAGACCGACTAATGCCGCATACATATAAAATTCATATACAGTTGAGAAGTACTTTCCCTGCACCCAACGTGTCTCTTCAGTGGAAGTCCCTGCTTTACCCCCTTGCTGGATAGTAAAATTATAGATTAGGTTTGCATATTTTGCATCGTATTCTGGTGCTCTATCTTTTATTCTTTTAATCAGTTCCATTTAATTTAATTCTTTGATAACAGTGGTTAAACTATTTCTGTTTACTCTTTGCTCTTCCGCAATTGAAGGAGTGATCAGGTAAACTTTGCCAAGTTTGATTTTATCATCATTCAGAAGTCTGTTCCTTAATTCAATGTTTCTGTAAAATTCTTTACTCATAATGATACTTTGTCTGTAAACTTGGCTTACAGTTTTACAAAAGCCTATAGTGTAATCTTCACCCAAGACTGACATTGGAGCATCTGTAATTAATGTGTATAAATCTGTTGTTTTAGTACCTTGCTTAGCAGAGATTATAGCCATGATAGTCGCTAATTTGATCAAAATTATATTCCCCGTGTTGAGCTGATGAAGAACGGCTCCATTTTCGTCGATAAGCTCAGGCATATAATTTTTTCCATTGCTTAACTCCTTTAGTCTAATAATACCTCTGGCGGAACGATTACCTAACGTCATAGAATGATAATGTTGATTAGCTTCATCTTCTAATTTTTTTACCAAAGAATTAAATACCCTTTTTCTTGTAGAATGTGCTAAATCTCTAAAATCAGTGATTGTTTTCACCTTTTCTGTTAAATATGAAGGTATTTCTCCAGTAACCAAATTACTTAAGTCACGTTCAATTCTTTCAAGCTCTTCCGATTTAATCTTTATATCAACCTCATTATTACCTAATTCGCGAGAAGATCTTGATTCTAAATCTTTTTGGGAGTGAAAAGTGTTAATTATGTTCTTTGCTTCTTCAGGAGTAAGTTGAGCGTCTACTACATAAGTATTAATTTCTCTTTCCAACTTTATGAGATCTTCTTGTTGGCTTTTCCTTCTTTTATCAAGTCTGTTGATTTTCCTAAACACCGATTTAATGTCACTATCAATTGTATTAATTTGGTGGCTTAGCGCTAGACCTACATTGTATAGTTTTTTGAATTCATGAGCAAAATCGTTAACTAATAGCTTTGCTTTCTCCTCTTCCAAGTCTTTCATTCTAAGTTTGGATCTTTCAATCAACTCTTGCATTTTTAGCCATGGTTCAGTGCCCCTAGGCGCTTCACGATCACACACCAGACATTTTTCATCCGCAAGCATTCGTTCTACATGTATGGGTTCAGGCACATCTATAGGAAGCCTAGTCTGCATCTCTTTAAGGACTCCATTTTCTGCTTCCAATTTGATTGAAAGTTCAGTTTCATGCCTCAACTTCCTAGTGATATAACTATCGTATCGATTGTTAAAATTTTCAAATAAATGTTCAGTACCTTTTAGTACCCACTTATTAGTAAACATGCGATTGTGTAAATTGATTTGCTCTTCATTAAATTCATCTTGTGTCTCCTGAAGAGTCTTCACAAGGTTCTTTCTCTTCTCCTCTAATGCTTTTATCCTTTCTGCAGATTCCATTTTATTAAGCATTGAATTGAATTTTTCCTGTGCAGTAGATATGTTATCCCTAATTTGAAGATTCTGCTTTTCTAAGTCTTCTATCTGTTTTGCTGTTCTCTCTCTATCTAATTCTAGCATATCACTTTTAGTTTTGTCACCGCTTAAATCCCTCTCTTTTTTACGAAGTTCTTTATTGGCCGAATCAAATAAGGAATCTGCTATATCTTTAATTTTATCAAATTTTGTTATGTTAGAAAGAACATTGATTGCCTGTGTTAGCGTATCTTGTTTATTAAAATCAATAATTGACTCTACCTGTTCACCTTGGAACCACATATACGGTTTTATATTGTCTGGTAGAATGCTTTTTTTTATCAAATCGATTTTTTGTGGATCACGAACCTCAGCAGCATTAAGATATTCGAGTTCTTTTTCTAATATAACTTCTATGCTTCTATTATCAGTTTGTATTTCATCACCATCTTTTTGTGTTTGCAGGTATCTCTCAATAATATATATTTTTCTTCTTTCTTGATTGTGAAATGTTACCCTAACAGAAGTTTGAATATTCCCTGACGTGTTATCATGGATAGCTTTATCTGAAACTATTGACTTACGGAGCAAATTAGTGGATGTAAATTCTTTCGTTTGGGTATCAAAGCATTTGTCATATAAAGCCCAATAAAATGCATCATATAGTTTTGATTTTCCATAACCATTGTCGCCAATAATAAGATTAATGCCTTCTGTGAAATCAAACTTGTTTTCGCCAGCATAACACATAAAGTTGTCTATTTCTATACTTGTGATGATCATAATTGGTTATTGAAAAGTTGATTGATTTTTCGTTCTATAACATTATTACTGTCTTTATTACTTTCCCCCATAATTACTTCGCGTAATACACAAATAAGTTTGTCATTGGGTCTATCTGTCCATTTAAAGTTTTGTGCCTCATCCTTTTTTAAATAGTCATTTTCAACCATTGTATCGTCTTCTAAAAAAGACCTTAATAATTCTTCTTTGTTCATTATTGATTGAGATTTTGATGAATTGTATAGATATTTAAATTATAGTGATTGCAAATTTCTTCAAATACAGTTTCCGTTTTAAATGGGTTTATGGCTAAAGACGCGAAATTCATCACTCGCTCCAATTCCTTTTGCACCATATTTCTTTCTAAATTAAAAGTTTCTGAGGATTCATGTGAGGCGGATAAATCCGGTATTACCACTAAATCATGAATCGTCGCCATATTTTTATCATTATGTTTTCTAAGAATCCTACCACGCCGTTGAATAAATTGTCTCGGATTCCCTGTACTAGAGCAAAATATGGCATGTTCCGCTCGTGGGATATCAATACCCTCATCCAAGCATTTCATAGAGGCAATTACATCAATTTTCCCAAGTTTAAACTGTTGTAAAATCTCATCCCTGTCTTTCATCCCGCTAACGAATTGATTAACTTTTATATTAGGAGATAATTTTCCTATTGCTCTTGTGTATTGATTTATTATCTTGATCGTGTCAACCTCATCAAGTTCTTCTGCAATATTTTGGATGTCATCTTCAGTTGTTCCTTCGGGAACGTATATGAAGGTGTATTTTAGTGAGCCTTCTCTAAGGTATCTCTCTTTTAATATTGAGACAGTCTTAGATAGTTTATTTTCTGCTTTATGAATTATTCTCTTTCTTTTTAATAGAAGCATTTCTGCTATTTCTGGAGAATTAAACTGTTCTGTTAATTTATTAAAAAGCTTGGCTAGTTTTTTAGAAAGCTCCACATATTCCTCTAACTCCTCATTCGTTAAGTTTACAATATGTGGATGGTAATGATATTTGCACAGAATGCCTTCTTCAATTGCCTTTTCCATTGAAAAGGAATAAGTGTATGGCTCTTTATCATTAAAGAAAGATTCCATGCCTATACTTCCTTCTATATCATAGGCTCTTTTTGGGGTCGCGGATAATCCAATTCTTTTTTGGAGAGGAAAATTCAATAGTCGCTCTAATACTGAAGGAGCACCTATATTATGTGCCTCATCAGCGATTAAAATTGTATCTGAAGGGATTTTTTTGATCTCTTTAAAAAATTTATCCTTTATAAATGATGCGTACGTTGTAATAATAATAAAAGAAATAGGAATTCTTTTCGATGTGGAAAGAGTAGTGGATAGGTCATTCTCCCATTTCGTTTTTGAGGAAACTTTTATAATAGATGTTAAGTTAAACATCTTTGCCTCTTTTGCCCATTGCTCAACCAGCGAAATTGTTGGAACCAGAATTATTGCATGGTATGTTTTTTCAGGATTTAGAAAATATTCTTGCAAAACGCAATTTAACGAGGTGATTGTTTTTCCTGTACCAGTGGCCATCGCAAAAACTCCTTGATAATTATTATCTACCCAATTGCGGTAAGCTTCAGTCTGGTAAGCCCTCGGTCCTTCTGGATATCGAAATCTTGGAGTTTCCTGGATGTTTTCAATCTCCTCTTTTAATTCACGAAGCTTCTTCTTTAATTTAGGATTTGAAAAAGCTATGCTTTTCTTTTCAATTAACTCCTTCTCCTGTATTAAAAGTTCATCTATAGACTTATCGCCGAAATTATTTTTAATAGCTTCTAAAATATCCATCGGATTGATATACTCGACGAAATCTGCATTACCAGAAAATATTTGCTCAAAATAATTTTCTTGATCTTCAATTTTGTCTGACGATAAAGCGTTATCCCAAGATAAGGTAGCATCTAGTTCTTCTGCATTTTCCAACAAGCCATAGGCTGTAAAATTACAGGATGCTTTAAAAGATATTTTATGTTTACCATCATCGAAAACACCTGATTTGTAATGGACGATTCCTTTTCCTTTTGATTTTACAATTTTAATATCAATTCTTTTATTGTTTATCAAGTAAGAGAGACATTGGAAAAAATGAATATCATATTCATCCAAAGTTTCTTTTATGGCTCCAATATCAGAAAGATCAATGGGAGATTGTATTTGTTTCTGTGATGCAGTAATCAAAGTTTGCTTATCAATTTTTGAAAGGATATGATTTGCAATTACTCTTAAATTTCCACCATCGTAGATAAAACGGGCGAAACCAAGAGATAAAACACTTATTGCAGCTGAACTAAAATATCCTAACAATAAGTCAAATTGCTTGCTATTACTTAAGCCATCTAAATAAAACTGAATAGGCTCATACTCTGAGCCCGTCCTATAACTCCTTCCCTTAGGCCAATCTATCTCATCTAACATCTTAAGTTTCCATTTAAATTATTCTAAGGCTTATCATTTAACCTGGCACAATTAGGATTTAAAGTATACTTTAAAGAAATAATAAATGGTTATTCCCATAAAACCAAGTAAACAAAAATTTATAAAAACATAAAATGTACTAGCTAAATCAAAATTCCAAGCACTAATTTCAGAATGCTCAATTATCTTAAATGTGTTTGGCAATAAAAGGTAAAAAATAAAGCCATAGAAGAGAAATACAACTATTAATATTACTATAATTTTCTTTCGTTTCTCATTGAGCCGTCCTATTTCTTTTTTCTTTGAGCTATCGGGAGCAGGACTATCTATGTAGGATACCGCTTCTCGAATTATGAGGTCCAATAATATAGTTATAAAAACCAAAATGATGGATATTGCAGAATATATATCACCTAGATTACTAAATGCCATACTCTCCTCTTAGAAAAACTAAAGAATCATCAGCTAATGTCACTTTCCCTACTGTATTTGGTTTTTGTTTAAAAGCCTCTAAACCAGGATCTTTTAATGCCATAACATTGTTTAATTCCTGGATTATAGGCTTTGAAGTTATATTGAATTCCCATGTTCCATCGTTTAAATCAACTCTTGAATTCAAGAACTCCTTCAATTGATTTTCTAATTTCAATCGCAATTTATTTCTATGGGTAGACTTTAAATTGTTTAAAGTTGTTTGGCTCTTGGATTGAGTTATATTAAATAATAAAGCAACTTCATTGTCGGCTGGGAATTTCCTGAAATAATGTTCAATAAGTAACAGGATTCTAGAATTTAATACATCCAATGTTTTTGTTGGCATTCCAGCGTCCGTAATCATATTTATATACTCATAAAATGCCGCCTTCGCAAGATCATTTAACCTATTATTGATTTCAGGATCAGTTACAGCAATGTTCAAGTCTAGATTAATTTTAAGCAAGTCTTTACTTGCATTAAATTCAGCATCAGGAAAGTCAAAGCTTATGTTCATAATTAGTTGTTTTTTGTAAGAAATCCCTCAACCTCACTTTTGCTCCAATCACTCGGATGCAGCAAATCCCTAATATCAACTCTTAAAAACTCAGCTATCCTATTTAGTGTTCCAAGTGGCGGCTGCTGTTTATTATTTACCCATCGCGATACAGTTGACTTTTTAACTTCTAAGAACTTAACCAAATCTTTATTACCCGCTTTCTTTTCTTTTAATACCTCACCAATTCTATTAATCATAAATAATTCAATAAAAGTTGCTTTTTTTAGTCAACTTTAGTATATTTGTTATCAGTTATTTATAGCGACAAATAGAGTTAGGGCAACCTGGCTTTAACGATGTCACTCATGAACGAAACCGCTAATTTCCCCATGAGCCGATCGTGAGTTCGCCACTTCTATTGAATCTTTATATCTTTGATATACTATTCAATAGGGCGGATTTCGCGTCAGTCTTTTGGGGAGCTCAGAATTTATTCTGAGTAGGTTCTTAGCGGTACCTGTTCGAAAGCAGCGGAATTCGTCCTATTGGTTACTTACCAATTCGGTTTCTTTTCTGCTTTTATAGAGTCCGCATCGTTTTACATAATAATTAACCGTTTATGAAAACGAAAAAATTAACCGCCATCAAAATGTATCACTTCCAGGAAGTGATACTCAAGTATTCCATTAAACTCTTGTTAAAGAACGTTATTTGTTCTCCCTCGTAATGCGTGTGCCGGAATTACAAGTTTAAATAAAGCCCAATAAAAAACAGGGGTTGGTGTGTGAGAGCGCACTTATTCCCGGTGGGTTAATTTAGCTTGGTACCAGCCCTTTATTGCTGTTAGGCAAAGGTGCAGTACAATGGTTTTTCGCAATCCCAAGGTAGGTATCTTTTTCCTAATAACAAATACGGTTTCCCGTATCCGCATGTTTTTTATGCGGAAGGGCTGGTTTTTGCCTTGTTTTTTTAATAATCCTATAAATATTAAATTACATATGAGCCTGAGCAACCACTATCCTTTCGATAGGCTTTATGCTTTAAAGCCTAAGAATCCTGTATGATTTGAGAAAAGCCAAAGGCAGGTAACCTGAATGGTTAAATAGAAATAGGTTCTTTAATGATAACCTGCCTTGGTTTTTGGAGTTTGTTTTATGTTAACTCAATCAGGAAAAAATATTCAAATTTTGAGGGTGGCTGCGTTTTTTGAGGGAACAGGCAATGTTATTTCTTGACCGATTTTAACACAGAACAATCTTAAATGATGGTTATGATCTTATTTAATTTGATTTGAAATTTCATAGGATCAAAGGATTATTTGAAAAACCTCTGGTCCCGGATAGAACGAACGCAGTTATTAATCTTACTGTCACCCGCTTTTTTGACTTATATACCTAGAATCAATATGGAATACATTACATTAAACCGCAGCCAGGAAATAAATTTCACGAGGTTTAAGGAAGGTAACGAAAAAGGGTTTGAGTTCTTTTATAAACTGTTATATCCTTCCATATATTACTCTAGTTTCAGATACATTAAGGATGATGTCAATGCGAGCTGTATTGTCAATGAAGCCTTCCTTAGGCTTTGGCTGTGCCGCGAAAATATCACTTGCCAGGAACACATCGAGACATTTGTGAGAAAACTGAGTTCTGATGGATGCAGAGCGTATTTCAAAACCTCCAGTAGCAGGTTCCACCGCAATATGTTAAGGCTGGACGAATTTGAAAATTATCAGGATTTTATTGGGGGTTATGATCCAACCCTGGAAGAGGATACAGCAATCCTTGATCAGCATGAATCGGGGGAGGAAGAAAAAAAGCAATGGCTACGGGTGCAGTCCATTATTCCTAATCTCAGCACTGACCAGCAGCTGTTTATCAGGCTCTGCATTAAATACGCTTTTGATTATGGACGCATGGCCTGTCACATCGGTGGCATATCCGATTACCAGGTGGCAAGAAAGGTGGAGAAGACGCTCGCCTGTTTAAAGGCGGTGATCTCGGATACGGAAAGACTCAGTAAGATTAAAAAAACAAGTAAGTTCAGTTTCGAGGGGGATGTCAGCGATGAACAGGCGGCTATCCTTCAGATGCGCTATGAGCTGCAATACAGCTTCAGTGAGATTGCAGCAGCCCTTAACCTTAATCAGGGTTATATCCAGCAGGCTTTTGCCGCAGCTTCATTGAAGATCAGTAAAACTAAAATCAGGTAATATGGAAAACAGCACAATGGTGGTTACCCGCAAAATACAATTACTGATTGATTCGGAAGATCAGGAGGTGGTCAAACAGGCGATAGCCCAACTCTATGACTGGCAATGGATATGTTTCCGTGCGGCAAATATGATTATGAGCCATCATTTTATCCAGGAACGGGTGAAGGATTTCTTTTACCTGACAGAAGAGATCAAGCTAAAAATCGCTGATGAGAAAAAAGAGGAAAACGGAATACTAAAATCCTCGCGCCAGAATACCACTTACAGGTTGCTTTCCAATCATTTTAAAGGACAGATACCCACAAATATTCTGAGCAACCTCAATAACACCCTGATTTCCTACTTTAACAGAGAGAAGGATGCGTACTGGAAAGGGGAGAAATCGCTTCGGAACTACAAACGCAACATCCCCCTACCCTTTGGTTCAGAGGCAATTTCCAAAATAAGCCGGACAGCTGACAACAGGAATTTCAGTTTCAGGCTTTTTCAGATTCCATTTAAAACCTATCTGGGAAAGGACAGGTCGGATAAAAAGTTGATGTTTGAGAAAGTCATGAACGGCACGCTGAAACTTCGCGCCAGCCAGATCCAGTTGGAAAAGGGAAAATTGTTTTTGCTGGCGGCTATACATATTGAAAAGGAAAGGAATATACTTGATCCTACCATTATCGCTGAAGCTTCGCTTTCGATAGAACATCCGGTAACGGTGAAGATCGGCAGCTTTGAGCATGCGATCGGAAATAAAGAAGAGTTCCTCCACCGCAGGCTGGCGATACAGGCGGCGGTAAGCCGGGTAAAAAAAGCTGTACTTTTTAACAGCGGTGGCCATGGCCGAAAGAAGAAAATGAAAAGTTTGGAAGATTACCGGCATATGGAAAAACGGTATGTGGAGCAAAAGTTGCATGTGTATAGCAGGATGTTGATTGATTATTGCGTTAAACACCGGGCAGCAACATTATTACTGGTCAACCAGCAGGAAAAAGAGGAAATCGCAAAGGAAGATCATTACCTGCTGCAAAACTGGAGTTATTATAGCCTGAAAGAAAAGGTTTGCTATAAGGCGGCCAGGGCAGGCATACAGGTGATTGTTGAATAATTAAAAAAGGAGGTTTTTTTTAGGGCTGTGGGGTGAGATGTCAATATTCTCTCTGGGCTAACAAAATGGCGTGCAATGGCGAAATGCATGTTAAAAAGATAAAATAATATCATTTGCGAAGCAACTGATTTAAGATATAAGAGGCTGCCTGTACAGCCGCAGGGTGAGGATAATTGATGCTCACTAACTATTTTCATGATCGGGAAGTTAGACCACACAGCAATGTGCCATATTTCACATTATTTTGAAATGAAGATACAGTGCGTGGGCTCTTTTCTGTTGTTGTCTGGAATACCGTATCCGCCTTATTTAGAAATTAAGGTGCGGTGGCCATGGCTTTTAGCGGGAATACTTACGCCCTGATCCGAAATAAGATGCAGCGCTCTATTGTAATCCGAAAGATGGATTTACAGGTAAAGGTAAAGTATGATAGGATGCAGATGATTATTCAGGTGCCGCAACCACGGGACAGGATCGCGGACATGAACAGGCATCTGATAAAATGTTTCAACCGTTGAGATATTATTGTTTGATAGTGAGTGATATAGGATTAAAAAAAATAGGGGCTTTTTGCAAAGCCATAGGGCGGGACAGATCGTACTCGCTGAGATGACAAGTCATCATGCAATATGTGGGGACTGCTGTTGTCATCCATTTTTTTTGCGTAAATGTAAAAGCAAAAATAGTGCAGGGATCTGCAGGCCCGGTTTTTTTTGCAGGCCGCAATGCGGGAGGGATAATGCATTAGTCCGGTGCAGTCTGTTTAAATGTTGATTCCAGGACTTTGTTAAAAAAGCTTTCAGCAAGAAAGCATGTCATAATATATAATTTTAGCACTGTGGATCAATAAAAAACTCGTATAATTTTGTTGCTCTGGCAGCATTCTCAAAGCTGCATATTATTATACGTTATTTCACCAGTCGGCATACCTGATTGTTTAATGCTGAAATGTTATCGAACGCGCACCCTAAGTAGAGCCTCTTTATAGGGCATAGAAAGGCCTATATCTTCTTTTTCTATTGTAAACATTATGCCGCTTACGGAAACCCGTAATGATGGTTTTTTAATTCCTCATACCTTCGCTCAAATTAAATCAGATAATTAATATGAGAACAATTTTTACAAAATCAGTGATGTCTACTATGCTAATTCTTGTCGCCATGATGATGAACAGTTCTTGCAAGAAAGCAGCAGTTGAATCCATTAAAGAGCCAGATCAAGTCCCGATAGTTTATTCATATGAAGTTACCTGTGATAATTGCAATATTTCCTACACTGATGCCACCAATCAAACTAAAATGGTAAAGAATAACTCGGGCAAATGGACTTATAAAATAGATAAAAAAATTTCCTTTGAATTAAAGTTAAGCATCGCTACAATCCTTTCAGGTTATCAAACTATCCAGGCATACATCTTAAAAGATGAGGAGACGGTATACGGAAATCTTGGCTACAACCGCGCGGATCTTGTGTATAACACGGTTTCGGGAAATGGTACTTCAAGCTTCGGCAGTTACGTCTCAACCACGCCAACCGGAGGGAATGGCTCGGGGGGAACTACCACACCGACCTCTTCAGCTTGCGGGGCAAAGAACAAGACCGGAGGCTATTGCAAGAGGATGGTTGTCGGAGGTGGCAGATGTTGGCAGCATAAATAGATTGCAGGCACATCTTCAATTACATTTTACTCTAGAAAACAGTTTGAGGTTTACGGGCCTTCAACAATGTTTCAAATGCTTTTTAATCTAAATTGAACGGATATCTGAGACTATAACCACAGTAAACTAAAAGCTATAACGATGAAGTTAGAGATTCATGTATCTAACTATATTGAATGCAAGCTCGATTGATTACGGGATACATTGCTAGCTTGTTAGAGTGTTTTCCTGCTATTGATGTAGCAAAATAGCGGTGTTTCCAGATACGATTGAGCTGATGATTTATTTCCTAAGCTACCTGGTTACTTAATTATCTTGATCGCTTAAACGCTACATTGCTTGTTATTTACCGATGGATGATGCTCTGGTGATGATTTGTTTTTTCTTAAGAAGTTATACCTGTCAAGTCTGTAGAGTTATGATCTAAATATCTTGTTTTTAGGCTCAATTGATTACGAGATACATTGCTAGCTTGCTACAGGATTTCTTTGCTATTAATGTAGCAAAATGGCTGTGTTTCCGGATATGATTAAGCTGATGACTCATTTACTTTAGTTAACTGGCTACTCAATTATCCTGATCGCTTAGGAGTGATGTTGCTTGTTATTTGCCCATGGGTAATGGCCTGGTGACGGTTTGTTTTTTCATTGGCAAGATGTCTTTTTGTCTGACATTAATTCCTGCGGAATGATGTCAACCAAAAAGGATCTTGCCTTTTAGCTTTCCCGTCGTTCCTCCTCCCAAAGCCAAAAGGTTTGAGAAACCTCGCAACTCGGTTTCTTTTTGAAGGAATTTTAAATGGCGGGAAGCGTAAGGTAAATATTGATGTCAAGGGATTTGAATAAATGCAGTAGAATATAGAATCAGTTTTTAGCATATGAATCCTATTGTCATGGCGTTTTTATAGGTATGGATCAATATCGTTTTAAAATCGTTAACGCTCATCATTTAGACAAAAGAAGTTATGTGAGCTTTTATTTTAAGGGTAAACGGATAAGGGAATATTGTGGTAAGTGTCTGAAGTTAAATATCTTTCCCAATCACTCAAAAAGTGTTGCGGAGAAAAACAGATTGTTGCGAAAGCTCAAAACGGAGTTGATAAAAGCAGTGAAGGCAGGTCATTATCCGGTGGTGCCTGATGTGCTACAGCCAGATCTTGTAGTCCGTGATCAGGTGGTTGAAGCGGATGGTTTCATGACTGAACGTTTGCTTGATTTGGCTTTGTCAAGAAAGCTAAACGCAGGGCTTAGCCTTTCGTACCTAAGAAATTTAAAAGGCGTGGTGGAGAAGTTTAAAGCCTTTTTGACTAAGCTTGAGTTAAGCGCTGACATCCGTAGCCTGCAAGCTAGACGGGTACAGGAATTTTTGGATTCTTTCAGGTCTTCAGGTTGTCATTATATGAATAAGCGCAGGGAACTGGGCACTATTTTCGCGGTGATATCCAGAGAGATTGATGAACCCCTATCACTGATCCAGAAAACTTCGACATTGAAAAGAAAAGCCAGGCTTCACAGCATTTATGAAAAGGAGCAGTTAAATAATTTACTAAATTTTTTAAAAGATAGGGAACCCAATCTATATTTATGTTGCCTGATCTGTTATGGATGCTTTCTAAGGCCTCATCAGGAGATCAGAAACTTGAGGGTTTCTCACATTCGTAAAGACTGTACGGAAATCCACCTCTCGGGATCGGAAAATAAAAGTGGTGGGGTACGGATTGTTTACATTCCAGATTATGTAAGATCAGAGCTAAAGAAGTTCACAAAGGGACTCTCTGATGAACAGAATATTTTTACCCGGCAGCATTATGCTTATAATATGACTTATTTTCACACCAGGTGGCAGCGGTTAAAGAAGGAAATGGTAGCAAAGTCCTTATTGATGCCACTGCAGACCATTTACTCCTTTCGTCATTCTGCTGCGGTTAATGTCTATCGGAAAACGAAGGATCTGGATATTATTCAAAAATTGATGGGACACTCCGATATGTTGGTGACGATGAAATATCTTCGTGGCTTGGGAGAGTATAATGATGAGCGTCTTCGGGATTTTATGCCGGAGCTTTAGTATTAGGTATTGAGCTGTTGCCCACCGCTTCCTTGCGGCCTGTGAACAGCCCTTTCACAACCCTTAGCTGTTCACTTTCGCTGTTTACGCAAAAGCTGTTATGGCCATATTGATTCCCGTGTGGCAAAAGGATTTTGGTTTTTGGATCTTTATATTTTGATAATCTGATTTTTATGCGTTCTATGAAGCTAATATGGTTTCTTCAACCGGATTAAGATTTCTAAGTTTCTCGGCCAGGTGAAAATCTCAATTGCTTCTTGATTTGTGGCAAAAGTCACATTTCCAAGTGTATTTTAATTCTAGATATCTGCTCATTAAAACATTAACACGTATTGTTTATTGAGATTTTTTATCCAGAACTAACGTTATTTAACTTTTCTATGCATTGTAGGATGGTTTATTGTATTGGTGGATACTGATCCAATATCGAATGAATAGCTGACCGCAATCTTTGTTCCCTTTTTTTAAAGTCATCAAATTTGAAACCATCATATTGCCCATGCCATACCAATTTTTTTGTAACAGGATCTATTAAATCAATTATGATAGTACCACCTTCATTAACATTGCCATAAGGACTCCAGACACCGTTGGTCCATCTAAAATCGGAGGAGTTATAATCAAAAACATAACCACCTGCCAGCGGCCCACCCTTTACATGACTCTGGTTTTTTACAACCAAAATATTGACTAAAACATCGGGATGCTTTGCTTTCACAAAGCCTTTATTTTTTAACTCTTCCTCAACGCTGTTGAATGTTCGAGATTTATCTAAACTATTGAGATTCAGTTTAGCTATCCCTTCGTCATCATATTCATAAGTTTTCAACTTTACAAAGTTAGTGTCTTTGTCAAAATCTGATGAGGTGTGCATCACTTTGCAACTTGAGAGCAATAGGCATAGATATATAATCAGATAGGATTTATGCATCTTATTAAGTTTATGGAAATAAATAATCAAACAAAATTGATTTTATCACCTTTAAGATAAAAATTGAAATGTATTTTGTCCACCTTCATCGTTGTTTTTTTAGTATCCATCATTTAAGATGATTATTTCCCTGTGTTTTTTTGATATCTGTAAATATATTCCTCTGAAAAATCTTTAACTGTTCCTGAAGATGCGTCTTCTTTTTTTCCGAATGCTTTATGGGTTAAGATAATATCATTTTCATCATCGCTTAATATAAATTGATTGGTCACAATATCTGTATCTTTAAACTCTATGAGTGGGATTATTCTTGACCATATTTCTCTATATGTACTTTCGCTATTCGAAATGGGATAGCACTTTATTATACATTTATTTTTTTTATTGGGAGAAAATTCAACCCATACCATTTTATTTCCTTCAAGAAACATATTAGTTAATGGATGTACCATTATTGCACTACCTATATCTCTTGAGGCTAAAATATTTTCGGCTTTATCTCTATTATACATAAACAAACTATCAGACTTGAAAAAAGATATCGTTTTGAAAGTGAAGTCTATACTTGATGGTTCTTCTTTAAGACCATTAGAATAGGCAATTTCAATGTTTCTGAGTTCTTTGGCATTTGGGTATATAATCATAGTTCCCAAATCTTTTAAATTTTCTTTATCACTCAAAATAGCACCATCATGCAGTATGATTTGCACAGCATCATTTTTCTTTAGTGTAGCAGTAGTTTTAAATTCACTTATAAAAAAAGGAGCTTTAATTTTATTAGATACCTCGAAAATAGCTTTGAAAGCTGTTTTTTTATTTATTTTATCTAGATAAACCACGAGTATCTTTCTGCCTGCAGTACCTACTAAGATAATATAATTTTCACTGCTATTAAGCGTTTCGTTCAAATGATTGAATTGCTTTACTTCAGGAATATGGTCAGAATATTTGTCTTTTAAGATATCTGAAATAATGCCTGGACTATTTTCGGCAGAACCTATTTCTGACTTCTTACTACAGGAGAATATAGAAACCAATATGAAAGAAAATAACAACAATTTTTTCATTACTTTTTTAGTATTAATTATGTACTATTAGTAGGAAGAGTTATCAATAAACCCTTCCTACATATCAAATATTCTTAAATTATTTATATTTTGTACTTTTAATTTTTTCTGTTGTAACAGATTTGGCAGTTAGATTGTCCATAGAAATTAATTGTCTCTCAACATAAGTATTGGTACAATCTACACCTTCATAAACACCTCCTACATAGAAACTTGTTTGGTTATCAAGACTAACGCATTTTGCTCTATAATTAACTCTAAGATTATACTTAGTAGCAAAATAAGTGTATCTTGATATTGTTCTTGGAGGAATTTGAAATGAATAAGTCTCTGTAAAGCTGATTGTTCGTGTTGATGTTGTAGAATATTCTGTACTTGTAGATGTAGATCCACCAACACTAGCAGAGCCACCCACACTAAAAATTCCAGGTATACTGAACGATGCATTGGCGCTGGCATTGTAGGTTGTAGTGAATCCGGATGCTTCTTTGAAAGATGAAGACGCACTAGTACTTTCGTTCAGCGCCAAAGTAACATTATCATTAGTTGTGTAACCTACATTTTGATGCTCTCCAGTTCTGAGTTGAAGCGGAGTTTGTCCAATAATTTCCGCATTATCATAGTCATAAACAACTTCTGTAATCTTATACACTCCTTTCGGAACAATATTAAACTGTTGAAAAGATGCGTCGTTTCTTTTAACAAAAGATATTTGCCCATTTTGAGCTTGAAGAGCATAGTTATATATATCCCAAAATCCACCAGGCCCCTGTCCTAACAAATCTTGATTTTCAATATAATAGGCAGATTTTTGCGTATTGAAAAGTAAATTCCAAGAAAATCCAAAAAGACTCGAATTGCCACTTTGTTGAGTATATAATACATAATTATTGGGATTACTGGCATAACTACCCGCTCCAATAGGCGTTCCTTCCTTAAATGAACGAATTAGATAGGGTATACCAGTAGATGCAGGTAAAAATTGAAAGTAAAACAACTGTGCATTATCAGCTTCATTATATGCTTTAATAGTAACCTCTTGTCCTTGGCCATTTGTAGAAAAAGTATTGTTACCTAAATAGGTATTCAGTGTTTTAATATAAAAAGGAATTCCATTTAGCTGATATAGTACAGAATAAGGGTCATCAAGTTGAAAGGTAGAGCTTAAGTTTTTTGCTGTAAAGCTTTTATTAGCTTTTTTTGGAAATTTCGTAGAATCTAAAGGAATAATAGTGCCATTTAATAATAAAGATGACGAGGATTTTGCCATCTTTTCATTTGTAATTTCTTTTAACTCATTATTCCCTTCGATTTCTTTTTTACATGAAAACAGGATGCTCGATAATAGAACCAGGTAAAGTAACTTCTTCATAAGAATTGATTTATAGATTTAAGTATTAAATAATTTATCATCTATCTGATGAGTCTTGGAAATAAACATTCCAACCTCAAACATTATTTCTTAGGGTACTATTAGCCTTCTAATCTCCTTAGATTACTTCGTAATTAGCTACATTTTTCTACGCTCTACAATCCGTTCAAAATATAACTTTACCCTTAATCGCATTCTGACAATTATACTTTAACAGGTTACATTAAATAAACTTTATAGTTAAAAAACTCATCTGTATTTAAAGTTATTTATCAAATCAGTCTATTACCTTTTCAATAAAGTATTATCCATTTTATAACAGTATACTTCTTATCGAGTAATTATCAATTCACTCTAAGTATAAATAATTAGTGTTGTTCAAACGATATATCTACTTCAAATTAAAGCTATTAAAACTCACGTAAGCGTAAAAATTAAAAAAGTAATCTTTTCGTTGCATTATTGTAATAATGTAATGACATACAATTTTTCATTATATTTTATATGTTTGTCCATTATAGGTTGAAGAATAGAAATTTGATCAATACATTCGTATTGGAACACCGATTGCTATCAGAGCATGTTATATCATTTTGATGCCAGCAAAGGCAGTTTTAAGACCTAAAGCACTTAGATTTTGTTTAGTTTCATAGAATAGAAATGTTGCACTAACTATGAAACTTTTAATTTAATTTTTTACTAATATATTTTATCCTAGTAACACTAACTGTTTAATAATTTGAAATTACTATTACTTATTGAATCTATTAATAAAGACATATCAGCTAATAATAATAATGAGTAGATTTTCCATAATGAATATGTTAGCCAATACTCCAGTTGTGAAAACACAATTACAACTAACTAAATATACGACACTTTACTTGAGAGATTTAACCAATGTTAGTTGATTGTATATATACATAAAATTGTGGCAATTAATTGTAACTTTATAATAGTTATTTACAGTCAAATAGTTGCAAAAAAATGGGATCATATAGTGAGCATTTACAAGATGTATTCTAAAATATTCGTTTACAGATTGATATATATGTGGTTCGAGTCCCGTCCATTCCTCGAAAAAAAATGAATTTAATTAAAACCTGTAAATCAAATGTTTACGGACTTTTTTTTTTGCAGGGCTTTGCTCAACCTCCGCTTGCTCCTTTTTCTGAAAATGAAAAAGGACTTTTTACATGATGCATAACCCCTCAAAGTTTTCCAGCGAGAGATCTTTCCCTTTACATCTCCCATAAGAAATATTCAAGAAAGCTAACTCAAAACGCTTCGCTACTATGTCAAACCCGCAAAGCCATCGCCCGATTTTAAGATAAATTCAATCTAATACTACTTCGTTTTCCAGGTTCCAGGATACCTCGCTTCCAAGAAAAGGATTATAGGACGGGCTGTAAAAGATGTACCCAAAAACCTGAAGTTCACTAATGCATTTGTGATAAGTTGAGGTTGAGTAGATCTTGGATGATCGCATGAGCTTGCTCCGGCTGACCTGAAAAGGGTGAGTCAATCCAGAATTTTCCGAGGCAAAGATCAGCGCAGCCAATAGGCTCACGTGAAATGCCGAAAGCCTTTGATCCGCCTGAATCCGGTCTTTGAGATATTCAAGGTTTTTATTTATGCTCCCCATGTGTCTCCCCCCGAAATAATCGTTTAACAACCGCATTCTCAGGCGTACCATTACCCAGGATCCGCCTGATATCCTCTAACCTAAAATATACAATGCGACCAATCTTGGTGAAGGGCAGTTTGCCGCTGACCCGCAAGTGCAGCAAAGTACCTGCAGAAATTTTCATCAGTTTCCTGACCTCAGCACTTTTGAGGTATTCATCAGGCGTTGGCGTTTGGAGCGGAACAATTTTTTTGATCGCTTCGATCAGATCGCTTTTGAGTTCAAGCAAATCACTTTTGGTTACCAGATCTAAATTCATGTCTCTTAAAAATTTAATGATAAATGCTCTCCGGATAGCTACAGATAAATAAGTATCCACGGAGATTTCACATCAAAAGTGAGAGGGGAAATAGGTGATCTGATGCCCAATGAGTATGTTTGGGCATAGCTGCGCTCAACTATAGCCATGTTATTTATCAGGCACATGGGGAACAATATCAAATGCTTTATCCTCATCAGATATAAAAATATGCTTGGAGGAGCCTTCTGGAGAAAAATAATTCTGGGCAGTTGCCAGTGGTATTGGTTTATCTCCATGTACAAAGTTCTTGGCGATCATTTTATACCATGGACTGTGACCTTGGGTGGTTAAGAGCCTTTTGCCATTTGGTAAGACCTGTTTGCGAAGCTGGCGCATCACATCCATGAATGCGGCTATATTTCCGCTATTGATTACTATTTTTTCACTGGCCTCATACTGCAGGACTTGATCGAGCTGAGCTTGTAAATCTGCCAGTTCACTTTTAAGTTGCGCGATTTCTGCATCCCTTTGATTGAGCATCTTTTCTGTCGAAGTATTCACATTCCATTCATCAATAGTATTTAAAAACTCACTGAAGGATTCTAATTTATCTAGGTTGTCCGAGTGAATCTCATAGACGGATTTGAATGGATCCTTCACCGAGTAAAAAGCAATTTTTCTTTGGATAGTTCGGTTTACTTTACGATAGAAAGCTTCCTGTCCAGCTGGATTTTTAAGCAGATAATGATTCAGGTGAAAGTCGTAAAATGCTTTATATTCACCACTTGGAAGACTGTAAAGTTTCAAGGCAAAGAAATTATCCTCTAATTTTCTGTTGGGAAATATTGGATTACCGATCTCATATGGATGTGGAGAAAAGTCAAATCTCCCACGGAATTTAAAAAAACGTTCTGTCATGATAAATTATGGAGTAGGTTCCCTTGCTGTAACCAGATAGGGAACTGTTAATAATTGATAGTAATATACAAGTATTCAGGTCTGTAGGCAAATTACTAATGTTGCCATTTCTGAATTTGTTTTTTAGGAATGCAACCCATTGGACGGGAATACACTTACTATTGGAAGATATGTTAAATAAATCTACTTAAATCAAATCGGCCTAATGATTCTCATAATAAACTCTTCTATATTCTTGCTGCATTTCTGAAAGCGTCAAGCCAACTCCAGTTTGATACGCCCTTGAGCTTAAAGAATTTTTTATCGTCATTGCCTCACTCGTTTTTTCTGTATTGATCGAGATTTTTATCAGAAATCAGGAAAGTTCGGTTACTATTTTCTTGGATAATGTTAAGAACTACAAGACCCCCTTTAGTTTCAAGCATAAGTCAATAGATCAAAAGGCTAATACGTCTTTAAATAGTGTGATCAATAAGAGTTTTTCAGCAATTGACTTAGAGCTTGGTAATCAGCAAGAACGTCTGACCATCATACGGTTGGTAAAATGGGGCATGTCCTGATTACTGGTCTTGGTTATTGCAGTAGTCTATCTTCTTTGAAATTTGGGTAACTATATGGTTTGAAAATTAACGTTATAAATTTTTTCAGCATTATTTTAAGATTTGATATTGGCTAAATGGACAACAAATCTCTTATCCATCCCAAAGTTATGTTCCTGGAGCAATTATTGCGCTGGATAATATTATTTATAATAAAATATATTTGATTTTATTTTTTGTTATATTTGTACAATAATGATACTTAAGACATTACATATTGAAAAACCTTCTGATAAAGTGTTAGACTTTGTCAGGAAACTGCAGTCAGATAAAGCGGCGAAATTGAAGCAGCTTGATGCGGTAAGGGAAAAATATTTCATCGAGAAGAAATAACCTCTTTATGGGTGAAAAAAAAATTGTTCCTCTAATCACAAAAGAGGGTCATAAATATTTAGTTCAGTTTGACTTTCTAGAAAAAAATATCCTTCCAGACGGAATCACCGTGCCAATAGTCGATATCCTGATTTCCGTAGAGAATAATGTTGGGATTAACAATGGCTCAACCCTGTCCCTTTTTGCTCAGATTATACAGGATTTTCTCAAAGAAAATGATGTCATTCTATACTGTTACTGTGATCATGCAGAAATTTCCAGAAGCTCAAGGAAACAAGATCTTAGTCCCCAGGAATATAGGAGCCTTTTATTTTCGGCCATGTTTGCAAGACAGGGGAACAATGACTACGTAAACCAATTGATCGTCATCAATGATGAAGTCGATCACTTTATCCATTTAATTTCCTCAAAAGAATACATCAGTCAGATTGAGCTGTTGCAAAATCAAGTACTTTCAAATAAATAAAGGCAAGTAGATAAACCGGGCAACCGGATTTATTTCATTTTCGCCATTGGCTAAATTTTCATAGTTTTTCCATCAATACCAGGAGTTGCACTTGCCGCAGATTATAAATATTGAGCCATATGACTGCTGAGCTCTTTAAATGCAAGCGGAAATTTCTTTTTTCGTTCATCAATATTGTAGGGTATCACGACATCATCTCCAAAATAACGCTCCAGCAATTCATTCAGGATTGGAAAGTTTTGCGGGCTCACGCTCAGGTTGTAGTCCCTAATAAATTCGATCTTATTGATATTCTGCTTGAGGAAATCGGCCGAAATGATGGTATCGTTTTTTCCATCATAAGACAAAGCACTCCAACCGGTGCTGGCAGGAATCTTCCTTGTGCCGTTACGAAAGGACTTTGAGATTCTGCGGATCTTCGTATCGAATAAAAGCTCGTACCAGCCTGTTTTCATGGCGAAGAGGGCAGGTGTACTTAAGTGACTGTGATCCTTAGGTTCCATTACCGACTGGAAATCCTTTATCTTATTTAGTGGTGTTTTCAAAAACTTTATAAAGTAATCTTTAATGTCAATCTGGAGGAAATTAAGATCGATGTTATTCGAGTTGATAAAAAGTGCCCTGCGCTTTCCATGTTCCAATTTCATGATAAAGTAACTGTAATCCAGAATAAAGCCTTTCTTGCTCAACAGTGGGTGGAGCAACATCGATTGTGCAGTCGTGCCCTGGTAGGAGGCCTTTCCGTATGAAAAACCATCAGCAGTGATTTTTCTTACCAGACCGGGATGAGAGATTCGGTCCTTGGTGAGCGATATCTCTGAATCTGCAATCTTTGATTCTATCTTTAAGGTTAGGATATAGGCAATGAAATTGCCCACAACGTCCCTTTCAAGTTCTTGATGAAAGGCAAACCTTCCAGCAAAGCCTTCTCTATTTAAGGTTAAGGGCACTTCGGCATTGTTATCAAACACACTAATTCTAGGAACGTTGCTCAAGATCCCCAGGCTTAAGCCATTTTTTACCGGATCCTGCGGGATGATAATGCCATTGCATATAAACTTTGGATCGCTCGGTGTGCGATGATAAGTCCATAGCAGACTCGTACAACCAGGGGGATAGATTTTATGCCAGTGGTTGGGCAACGGCTGATCAGACCCCGGACTTGGGTTTCCCACATAATAATGTTGGATGCCATATTGGTACCTGACTTTAGGGCTTGACAGGTTATACCATTCATTCCATTTTGTTCTTGATGATCTGGCCGTCAATCTGGTGGAGAATTTGGTGTAAGTCTCCTTTGAAATGATGATCTTAATCCTGGTACCCGTCTGCAATTCATAATGTTTTTTAAGTTCTATGCTCGCTGAGTTGATCGATGCCTTAAAGTAGTAACCAACTTTTTGGTCAAATCTTTTTGTCCAAACGTGCATTTCAATCCCGATTAGAAACGATGCTAAAGCCCCTACGCCAAATCGACCGCTCCGTTCAATCTTGACATCTCCCGTTTCCCCGGTAAATTTCTTCTTCCAGTTCGCACTGTTGCGGAACGATGCCCCGGCATTTAGGAAGTAATTTTTGATGACATCCACATCCATCCCTATTCCATTATCACTGATCACAAAGCTATATTCATCATTAATCTCTTGGACAACGATCTCAACGCCGCCCTGATAGGAATGGTCTGCTTCCAGTAAGCTCCGCTCTTTACAGGAATCTACCGCATTCTGAAGCAATTCCCTTACACCATAGGTGGGATCGTTACCATACAATGGCGCAATAAGGAGTTTAATCAATTCATCATTTGCCTTAAAGGACAGTTGCTCAGCAACGTAATCCAGACCGTTGACAAAATTATCTTCTTCCAGATTAGAGTTGATCCTTCGGAACTGGATCCTGCCCTGAGCTACCTGTTTTCCATATAGTTCACCCAGTACTGCCCAGGAAAGATCCAGTTCTTCCTGGATACCACGAAAGAGGTTCTTTAACTTAAAAAACATCCTACTGTCCCCGGGTGAGCAGGTCACGTAAATGCGTTCAGGATCATCCTGATATTTTAGGTCAACCGCATCAATGGCAAGATGGGCATCATGCTCATGGGCTGAAATGGGGCTGCTTAAACTCCTCAGCTTGATCAGCGTTACCGAAGTTCGCGAATTATCTATCTGGATATAATCCGCAATTCTTAATATCACCATCAAGTAGATCGCATGTACGCCTCTAGGGGCTAACCTAGTTGCACGGCCGAATATCCGCTCGATCTGGTCGCTACTGTACCTGATTTGCATTCCATGGCTTCTGGCGATCAAGCCGATAAGCTTGCGGTCCTGTAGGGCTAAATCAGGTGCAAATGGCTGGGCTACCCTTCCTGGAAACCCAGCTATCGCAATCTCCTGTGCAAGTCTTGGATGATGCCTTCTTACAAACTCCCCGATAAGCTTCCGATGATATCCATTCAGGGCGTCGAAATCATGCAGGTCGGGGATGGAGAACTGCAGTTCTTCGCTGCCAAAGATCGCTGTCAACTGCTTGTCACTAAAGCGGCGCGCCTCACTTAGATATTCCAGCCATAATTCTTTCCAGCTCAGATTATCTATCTCATCCCTGATCCCTTCGAAACATCCATCGATCATATTGGCAAAGCCTTCAGGGCGAATATGCATTCCAATATCATGTAATATCACAGAGAGGACATAGTAGCTAATATCTTTTGAAGTAAGCATATCATATGACCCACTCACGATCAGGTGGTCACTTGCACTAAGGACGTTTTCTATGTGCGATTTTCCATGGTCAGTATATTCCTCGAAAAAATATAATTTGTTATCATTAAGAATCTCACCAAAATCGGCTAGGACTGAGTTTACGATTCCTTCGAGTTTTTGATCACCAGCTATTTTTTCTTTAAACCGAATTGGTAATTTGATGAGTGTCATTAGATTAATTAGCTTTGTTTACTTAGGCAGTTGTTTTCAACCTGTAAAATAATATAGTTTTATCGATATTCCCTTATTAAATGGTCTAATTTTCCACAAGCCAGCGAAAAAATCTCTAAAACTGATTGCAAGGCTCAATGAAGAGGTTCAATAGGCTGTCGCAAATTATTGAATTAGAAAAGCGTGATCCACAGCCAATATTTATATAGACTTCCACTATATCAACTTCAAATGCTATCGTCGAGATAAATATTGACTAAAAATCGAATTACCTGAGCTTAAAAATCAGAAAACTGCAGAATTATATAAAACTGTTGGTGGAAGTAGATTGCCTTTTATTAGATTATTACAAAATTAGCATTCCAAAATCCGCTTTTTTTCATGTCGTGTTCAGGTTAACCTCAACCAAACCAGAGTTCTAGATATTCATTATTGCAATAAATGGCATAAAGAAAAAATTATATGCTAATTCCGCCTCGACCTTATGTTTACCATTTGTAAGGAGCGTAGCTTTTACATTTAAACTTTAGAAAGATAAGTATTTGCAATTCGCAAATTGCGAATTAAGGTAATATCTATGACTTCTTTACTCAACAATAACAAAAAAAGCTGCCCAAAAACTGGCAGCTCTACTTCATCTTGAAAATAGGTTTTTATTTTGCTAAAGCCATCGCATTCTGCTTCGCTTCCATAATGCTTTCAGAAGCATATGATGCTGATTTAAGACTGGCAAAGTCAGCTAATTTTAAATTTTTCATGTTGCTGGCAATGATGGTACTTTGATTAGCCGTACCATTTAATTTTAATACCGCATCATCCTTAACGATGGTATATAAACTGCCTGTTGTAGTTTTAATCCTTGCTGTAGCACTATGGTTTAAAAATAACTGAAGGTATTTTACATCGAAATTATTGCCGGTTACCACAACCGATTGACCATAGGCTTCAATTCTTTCCAAATCTTTTACGGTAATATTCAGTGTTACCTGACTAGTTTCTTCTGAATTGATAAATAAGGTTTTTCCGTCGGTTGACACGGAGGTTTTTGCTGCGTCGTAGTTGCTCTCACCCTCAACACTTTGCTTATCACCTTGTGTTAAGTTGATCTTCACGTTCCCGCTCACCCAGATCCTATTGAATTTTGATAGTGAAGAAGTTTTTATTTCTGCTTTAACTGGCTCAGCGGCAAAAGTTGCCACGGTAGATGAAGTTAATAATGCTGCTGTTAATGCTGCTGCGAATAAGGTTTTGGCTAAAGTTTTCATATCTTTTATTTTTTTAATTTTTGCTGTTGTTTTGTTATTAAGACGCAGCTTCCTGACAAACGTTGCAGGCAAAAACCCTGAATTATACCAGCACTTATAACCAATAGACCAACGCCTGTAATTTCTAGACGAACTGCTACAAGTTCTCTAAGCTGATTCGCGTAAATCCCGTGTTTAAGTCTATACTTACGTTTTTATCGGTTTCCCACCAAATGTGGTATGTTCATTTTATTAGTTTGGTCAGGTATCGTGAAGAGAGTTTCAAAAAAATTACACGGATTTCCCAATTCTATCAATGTATATTAATATGACTGCCAATCTTTAAGTTCGGCTTATTGTATCGTGAAGGATTTAATGATATTGTTCAGTGTTTACAGGGTAGCCGGCCATCCGGATTGCTCTCAAGGTCAAAGATTATTTTTAAAACTTTTCAGGTTTTCATTGTGGCAACTATTCCGCAGGTACTATTGATGATATCAGAACTTTTGCTGGTGTTCAGTTCATTTTCTAATGAGGCCCAAATGAAGAAGATATGTTCGGGCTTATAATCTTGCCTAGGCTTTTTCAGAGTCTCCGAATTGTTTGTAAATATCTATTTGATCTTAAACTTGAGGCAAAAAGAATGATCTAACCTTAAATCAGCTTATATTTTAAAGTTAGCATGATTTTTAGCCTTAAATAGTTAACAGCGTACTCCATCAGAAGGCTGAGTTAACCTTCCTATAGGCTATATGATAGTTTACCAATGTGAATTTAAAAATATAGTTATGGCGCATTATACAAATTAATACCCCGCCATAAGTAGTTTCGAAAACATAGTTATGGCGCATTATAAAAACTTACTGCGCCACAAATCATATATTTTGAGTCGATTTTTAGTTAACGACACGTATTTAATCAAAGTTTGTTAATTATTTTCAGAGATTAATTATTTTATGTTTCCTACTGCGTATTTTAGATGTAAATTTAATTTGACAAACATATCTTTGTTTTATAGTATGGAAAAAATTCAAACGATCAAAGTTTTAATTGAACAGGCTCAAATAGAATTCAACGATTTTTCTATAAAAAATAATCTTAAGGCAGGCACCAGATACAGACAAATTCTGAAAATGATTAAATCCATAGTTCAGGAATTAAGCTCAGAAGCTCTCGATCAAAAAAAACAAATCGCAGAAAAAAGACTTCATGAAAAACAATGTAGATCAAATGTTTAACAAGCATCTATAGCGATTAATGTTGATGATGTATCAATATGAAACATTCTGTTCCAGTATCTATTTGACCCGACACTTAAATGCTCTTGCGAATTACTAAACCATCATCAAGGAGGTATAACACTCAAAATAATCAAGCTGTAGAGATATATAATGTATTGCTTAAACCATGACTATAGCGTAGGAAACTTACAAATCATATGAAAATTAACAGGCTTTCTTTACTAATCGAAATTTATTATTTATATTCCAAAATAACATTTAAATCAAAATTCAACTTTATAACAGGTTAATTAATATGGATAATAAAACAGTTAATAGTTTATGGGTTAGCGATAAATTGGGGCCGCTGCAAATAATGTGTATGAAATCATACCTCAGTAAAGGACACGATTTTCATCTATACACCTATGGGACTATTGCCAATGTGCCTGAAGGTGTAATACTTAAAGATGCAAATTCTATTATTCCCGAAAACCAGATTTTTATTGATCTTAAAAATTCCTACGCAACCTTCTCGGATTGGTTTAGAATTACCTTACTGTTTAAAGTTGGTGGTTGGTGGGTAGATAGTGACACAATTTGTCTGAAGTATTTCGATTTTGAGGAACCATTCGTTTTTGCAACTGAAATCGGGAGTGAATCAGGCAAAATACAATCCTGTAATGCGGTTATCAAGATGGCTAAGAATTCCGACCTTGGAAAAAATATCCTTGAGGAAATATCAGAAAAGCTAAGTCGGGTTAAAAAAACAGATATCAGATGGACTGAAATTGGTGCAGTTGCTATGAAGAAGCATATTGACATCTTAGACTTCTCCAAATATGAGCGAAATTATGATGTTTTCTGCCCTGTTAATTTTTTTAATTTTACCGATTTCTTGTCAAATGAATCACTGGTGTTTGGAGAAAATACTTATGCTGTCCACCTTTGGAATAAAATGTGGGAATGGTCGAATATTTCCCCGGAAGTTTCAGGAAGGAATAATTCCTTCTTTGAACAAATAAAACGAGATTATTTAAACGCATAAATATCATACGTATGACAATCCCAAAAATTATCCATCAAACGTGGAAGACTGCAGATGTACCTGAACAATTAGACACACTAAGAAAGACTTGGATAAACCATCATCCAGACTGGTCTTATAAATTGTGGACCGATGTGGATAATAGGGAACTGGTTAAAGAATATTATCCGGATTTTTTAAGTCTTTATGATAACTATGAAAACAACATCCAGCGAGCAGATGTCATCCGGTACATGATTTTATATAAATTCGGTGGTATTTATGTGGATTTAGATTTTGAATGCTTCGAAAACTTAACTGCTACATTAGCAGGAAAGTTATGTGTTTTTGGTAAGGAGCCAGAAGAACATTGCCAGATGCATCAAAGAGAATTAATAGTATGTAATGCATTTATTGCATCTATTCCCGAACATCCTTTCATGGAACTTATTTTAAAGGAGTTGCAGGAGAATAAGGAGATGTATAGTGATGTGGATACGCAGGTAATGGAAACCACGGGACCTTTTATGATCACAAGGCTTTATAACAATTACAAAGCTCAAGATGTAGATATCCTAAATGCAGACGTGATATATCCGTTATCCAGACAGGAAGTACTAAAATCGACGCATCAAGAGCACATATCACCAGTAATTCAAAAAAAATTAAATGATGCCATTGCTGTTCACTATTGGTTTAACACCTGGGTAAAACGCTGGGGCGGAAGGAATCAAATGTTCACGAATCTGGAAAATACCAATTAATTTAGCGGTAGTATCATTTGTGTACCCATGTCCATGTCAGGATATATGCGTTAAGTTGCGCCTTCGTACACAATAAAATTTTCAAATACTCCTGCATATTTTTAATGGCAACTTCTCTGAATGGATGATAAGAGTTCAGACCTCTTTGATGATCTAGATGAAATAAAGGACCAGGTATTCGCCTTATTGAAACCCCTAACCTCTCTAATCGCTTGTATCTTTCTTTATCGTCTGGCCCCCAGCTGACTATATTCTCATTTTCTAAGCCACAGGATTTATAAAGACTTTTAGAGGAAGCAAATACGCCCCCTGTAGAATTGCTGAATAACAATTTCAATGTATTATAATCGATAAATAAGTTCTCATCCATCGTTTCTAAAAATAAGGATCTCGAAGGCTCCTCGACATTATAAAATCGACCATCATAAGGATATACAAACAAATCCGGTTCTTTTCTTAGTCTTTGTAACGTGTTAAGTATTTGCCTTTTCGGCAATATGATATCCGTATCATACATCACAAAGTATGGGGTATTGCAGTCTTCTATCAGTTTATTTCTGAATTTGGTCGTATGTAGTATTTTTTCAGTATTGTAAATGAAGGTATAGTTTATTCTCAATCCGGCATCATTGATAAATTTGGCTGAGTCATCAACTTCCAAGACATTAATTTCGGTTTTAAAATGTTTATGTATGTACCGGATTACTGTATTTAAATTTTCTAAACGAGAGACAGAATCAATCTTTACAAGAATCAGAAAGGAAGTGTCTGTTAAATCTATCATTGAATATCAATTAAGAATATGTTTGCATTAGATGAGTTTTATAAAAATCATATAGAAGGATATTATCATGGATTGTAGCATTGGAAGGATTTAAGATATCCTGTTGGTATACCAATTTCTTTAATTTCTCGGTATAAGAAAAATGAGGACAATTCAATTTTACCTGTATCCTTGTTAATACGGAGTTGATTTCTATTGCTTTTGCAATGTTTTTGGAATTGACCTTTACATGCCCGAGATGCTCTTGCGTTAAATAATACACAAAGTCCAAGCGAAGTTGTTCCTTCAACTCATCTAAACTTAAAGCAATCGCTGCCTCAATGAGTATATCCATCAGTGCTAAATAATCAAATTGCGTAGACAAGTTAGCTTTACCCCCAGGTAATTTTGGACGAAAAATAGCTGAAGAGATGAGTTGGTTAATATAGGATGTATTGGCAACGATATGAGTAGTTTGCATTAATATGTTTAAATAATCGCTAAACTGTGAATAAAACCGCTGATTCCGGTTTCTGTTTAATTTCTTCAAATGCTCTATCAGCCCTAATAAGTTCTCTAACGCGATCAATTGTTCCCACTCCTGAGAACTATCTAAGCTCTTAATCCGGTTAACTAAATACAAAGCTGAATGAATTAGGCTATCATTTAGTTGCAAATTATTCAATCCGCAGCTTGCCTGCATTACAATTCTATCTATTGGTGCTAACAATTCGTTTAGATCGACGATAATAAGCCCTTTCTGAAACACATTAAGAAACTCCAAACCGATCAACGGAACATTATATTCCCTATCGGATAGATCACCAGTTGATCTTGTCATCAATTCATGATGAATTTCATCGATATATCTGCCCGCAACCTCCAACAGCCCGGTACTTTTGGACCTGCTGCCAGATTCAAACAAATACTTCATTAAGACAAGCTTTTCAGTGGGAGTTAATATTTTTTGATTTGCCACCAGCTCTAAAAAATGATTGTGTATACGTTCTATGAGTATCATTTTATCCATTTAATAGTGCTACATCTAAACTACTTCCGCTTGAACGATAAATTAACAAAACTAATGTCTTCATAGACCTTACATCTGTGAAAATCTAAAATTACAAAAATATAATGTTCAGGCACATATTAGCTTGATGAATAACTTTTGAAATAATTAATCAAATTTAATTTTTATATTGGAACTTAATATTGATAGATTTAAAATGTTTGACGTTCATTCATTAACCAATGTAATATTATAAATACAATCGAAACCTCTTTTAACTTACTAACGTCTCAGAATGTCAAAAAAGTTCAAGTCCTATATCCAGCCAGAACAGATGGACTGCGGCCCCACCTGTTTAAAGATGATATGCAAGCACTATGGTAAAAATTTTTCAATTAAATATTTAAGAGATAGGTCAAACGTAAATAGAGAAGGCGCAAGCTTGAAAAGTATTAGTATAGGTGCTGAATCTATTGAAATTAAAACGATGGCTGTAAAAGTGCCGATTGAGAAACTGCTTTCTGTACCCATGCCGTGTGTTTTACATTGGTCAAAAAATCATTTTGTCGTCCTTTATGAGATCAAACAAAAGAAGGGTAAGGCAATCTACAGGATTGCAGATCCTAAAATTGGTTTGATTGACCATAATGAAGAAAATTTTAAAGCAAATTGGCTACACCAAGAGTCGGAGGGAATTGCTTTGCTTTTAGAACCTTCTGAGAAGTTCAATGATCAGGTAGAAGTTAGTAACCAAAAATACACTTTCTATACGCTGCTAAATTACACATTAAAGTATAAGACATTGCTCATATACTTAATCGCAGGCCTGACATTAGGTAGCTTTCTTCAACTACTTTTCCCTTATTTAACTAAAAGTATCGTAGACGTTGGAATTAAGAATAAAGACCTAAATTTTATATATATTGTAGTGCTGGCCCAATTTATGCTTTTTATAGGCCGCTCGAGTTTACAGTTTATTCAAAGCTGGATACTTCTCCATATAAGTATTCGGGTAAACATCTCCATTCTCAGTGACTTTTTGATAAAGTTGATGAGGTTGCCAATGTCATTCTTTGATACTAGAATACCCGGGGATATTCTGCAAAGAATAAGAGATCATGAAAGGATAAAGAATTTTTTTACCGTTTCCAGTATTAATTTATTGTTTTCAACCGTTAGTTTGATTGTCTTTAGTGCATTATTATGCTCATACAATCTCAAGATATTTCTTTGCTTTATAATCAGTGCTATTTTTTACATCTTATACATCTTGTATTTTCTTGAAAAGAGGCGATTATTTGATTTCAAAAGATTTGATATTGAATCCTCCAACCAAGGATCTGTTATTCAACTCGTTCAAGGCATCCAAGAAATAAAGCTTAATAATTGTGAAGATGAGAAACGCTGGGAATGGGAGAAAATACAAGCACAATTATTTACGCTCAATTTAAAAGGCCTCGCCCTCGATCAGACACAACAAGGGGGCGCACTCTTTATCAATGAAGGGAAGAATATCCTGATTACCTGTATTGCAGCTTTGGCGGTAATCAAAGGCGAGATGACATTAGGAACGATGCTGGCCATACAATATATTATTGGCCAAATGAATGCACCGTTAGATCTCTTTGTTAATTTCATGCGCACTGCGCAAGATGCTAAGATAAGTTTAGAAAGACTAAATGAGATACATGAAAACAAAGAAGAAGAAGGTGAATCTGAGAATTTGACCATACAAATGCCTATTGATAAAACGATATCTTTAAAAAATGTTACATTTTCTTATCCAGGCACGGATTATCCGGTATTAAAGGACATTTCACTTGATATACCGCATGGTAAAGTAACTGCTATTGTAGGAATGAGCGGCAGTGGAAAGACGACACTATTGAAATTACTTTTGAAGTTCTATGATCCAGATAAAGGCTTAATCTCCATTAATAATACTACCCCACTGGAAAGCCTATCTCATCATGCCTGGAGGGAAAATTGTGGAGTGGTTATGCAGGATGGCTTCATATTTTCGGATACTATAGTTAAGAATATAACGATAAAAGGAGAGATTGACATAGAAAGACTAAATCAGGCAACTCGCTTAGCAAATATTTACCAATTCATAGACGCTTTGCCATTAAAATTAGAAACTAAGATTGGCTCTGAAGGGATCGATATCAGTAAAGGTGAGCAACAGCGAATTTTAATTGCCAGGGCAATCTATAAAGACCCTGCATACATCATATTAGACGAGGCTACCAACTCACTAGACGCCAATAACGAAAAGGTGATCATAGAGAATTTAAATAATTTCTTCATAGGCAGAACGGTTATTGTAGTTGCACATCGGTTAAGCACTGTTAAAAATGCTGATCAGATTATTGTTTTGGAAAAAGGGAATATCATTGAATCAGGTAGTCATCAATCTCTAGTTAGAAATAAGGGAAGCTATTACAACCTTGTCAAAAACCAACTCGAATTGGATAATTAATTTGAAATGAAATGATAAATAACAAAAAAGCCAAGGTTCACTCAGAGGAGATCAGTAATATTATTGATTCTCACCCGAAGAGCTTAGTGAGGATTTCCTTATTGGTCATAGTTTTGGTTGCGATTATAACATTGACATTTTACCTAATGGTCTTTAAGAATATCAAGGTTTAGGCTATGGATCGAAGTGAAATATTATACCTGCTTGGCCGTATTAGAAATCATTTATACCTAAACGCCAATAACCAAAGAAATCTTGGTTATAAGTCGGGCTTGATGGGTACTGCTATGTTATTATTTCACTATTCAAGATATTTTAAGAACAAAAGCGATTATAATCTTGCCGTGGAATTGATGGAAATCGTATTTCAGGTCGGCACAAACAATATGTCAACACCCGATCTCATGGAAATCTCATGCAGCATCACACATATTGCCAGGGAGGAATTTATAAAAATAGACCTAAATAATCTATTGCAAGAGTCAGATCAAATACTTATTAGTACAATCGAACAGAGCAATGATTTATTTTACCTTGCAGAAACTGCATCTTATATGGTCAATAGGCTTAACGATGGGTGCCATTTCGAAAATTCGCTATCGGCTATATTGAACAAACTTTTAGCCCATGCGGAGAAACTGTTAATGTCTAAACCTGAATGCTTAATTTTTACAGAAAGGCAACTGACTATTAAAATCTTATCCATATTCTACAAGATACCTGAGAATTTTAAACTCAATAGTCAGCATAATAAGATCATTTCGGATCTGTGGTTTCAGTTAAAGACTAGCCTCAAAGATAGAATCTGTATTGATGAAAAATTACCTATATCCATTAGCGAGATGATTACTTTTTGTTTTGCTGGCTTAAACTCGAAACAAACATTTTGGATAAGCGAAGCCTTGAATATGATGGGATATTTAGTATCGCAGCTGGATATTTTCAGCGATGTAGAACGCATAAAATTCCATCATTTAGTAAAGCTTTTTGAAATTGAAATCCCTGAAATTTTTGCAATGAAACTAATTGATAAGGGGATCAATACTGACTTTTACGATAAATTCATAACCAGTAATCTACATAATTTATCATTGTCTGACGGACTTTGCCTGGCTGGAATAACTTTATTAGACAAAGTAGATCAGGCAAATTCAGATACTTTATCTTTTTATATCATTTGAGATGATTAATTATTTAATTGTTAAGTTAAGTTCTATGCCATTAAACTACGGGGTTGGCACCTATATAGAGCATATTATCCATGGTTTGAAATCCAAACCAAATATTGCAGTGCATATAATTCATTTAAATGATCATTGCTTGGAGTTCGAATATCAAAAGCGAAATGATATTCATCTTTACAGGTTTCCTGCTCCAAGCTTAAAACCATTGACACAGGATGAACGAAGCAATAGAGTTTATGTAAATAGGGTAGCTGATATACTATCGGATTATTTCGTAAATAGAAATAAAATGGTATTACATATCAATTATGCAGGTCTATATTTCGTTGCGGAAATTTTTAAAGAAAAGCTAAACGCCAAAATATTATCAACTATTCATTCCATAGACTGGAAATTCCTTTATACAACTAATAGGCAAATCTTTTTTAAATATTTCAATGAAACCAAAACGCATGCTATTAAGTCTTCCATAAAAGAATCACAATTAATACACCTATCAGATAAGATAATCTTTGTGACTAATTACGGGAGAGAGGAATTTCTTAGGATATACAATTCATTAGCTCTGAGTAAAACATGTGTTATTTATAATAGCATCAAAATAGCGGCAGATAACTTTCCTACTAAACAGGAAAAGCTTATAGCAAAGCAGAAAATCGGCTTTAATACCGCTTCGTTTTTAATTCTGTTCGTCGGTAGGTTAACCGATGAGAAGGGAACAATGTCTTTAATAAAAGCATTCCAAATCATAGCTAAAACGAATAAAGATGCTAAGTTGGTCATTATAGGTGATGGAAATTTTAACGAGTGCCACCAGCTAAGTTATGGGATTTGGGATCAGATTATTTTCACTGGACATCTAACTTCACCTGAATTGGAACTGTTTTATAGGGCAGCCGACCTGGGGATTATGCCTTCGCTTTTTGAACAATGTAGTTATGTTTCCCTTGAGATGATGATAAATAATGTCCCGCTGATTGTAAGTGATGTAGATGGTCTTGGAGAAATTTTCGATCACGACCATACCGCTATAAAAATTACAGTAGATTACCAGGAAAACTATGCGATGACTATCAATATTAATGAGCTGGCCAAGCAAATGAATTCTTTAATTCATAATGATCAAAAACGTTGGGAACTTGCCAAAAACTGTAGTACATTAATCCGAAATAAGTTTGATGAAGATTTAATGATTGACGATGTTTATCACACCATCATTGGCTTATTTGATTAAGATTTTATCTTCGATCATCAGCAAAATATCTTCACATATATCGTTATCAAATTTTCTGGCGAACAGCTTCTTACTTCTTTTAATTACCTTAAAATCTTCTTTCTTTAAAATCCGGGGATAATCCGGTCCGGATTTCCAATCAATGTGCCTGAGATTATTATTGGCTACTGATTTTTTAAATGATGAATTGAGCAGTATCGTCTGAAAGAACATTTCATCAGGTATCAGGGTGCTTTTGAAAAACTCATATATCGCAAGATTTTCTTCTTTTAAACTATCTAAGATAAATTCAACGCATTGCTTACTTAAGCACCACCACTGTGAACCACCGTAGGGAACAAAATTAATCGCACGATAATCTTTTTTCTCTATCTGCTCCCTAACAAGCGCTAAACTTTTCTTTCCTCCAATTTCATCAATAAACCAGTTGAAATGGATCCGTTCCATTCCGCCACTCTTCCCCCAGGAGTTAAGGGATGGCATGCGGGAATGCTGAATGAATTGTTTACCATAGGAGGAATTCAAAAAACTGCTAATATGCCCTGTCTTTTTAATCGGAGAATCCTGACCACTTAGTAAAACAAAATAAGCTCGCTCTGAGGTCGCATGATCAATAGCTTGTTGTATTAAGGCAATTGTTGCTTTAATTATATTAAATCCACCCCACCTAATTTCAAATCTTTTATCAGACAGAAATAGATTTTTTTGTTTGTATAACTGTAAGCCCGACATAACACTTTCACTATTCAAGTCAACGTGGATAAAAAATTTAACACCGGTATCATCCAGATTCTGGATCAGTCTTATAGTCTGATCGGCATTTTTATGTACCAAAATAAGGTAATAAATTTCTAATTTTTCCACTCCAAAGAATAAGGGTCATAATTACATTTGAGCGGTTTTTCCAATGAGGTATCACTCTCCAAAAAAGCTCTGCAATCTGTACACACATATCTGAATTCACATACTTTACAGGTTGTAATTTTATCTTTATTAATCCTCCATGTTTCCTGGAATACGCTACTTGACACGACGTCTACAATATCGTCCGTGTAGATATTACCAAAACTTTTTTTCATAGAGGGGCAATTTTTTAAAGAACCATCAATATCAATACCTAATTTCCGATTTAGACATGAGTTGAAGTTGAGCCCCTCTGTAAAAGAAGGTAATCCTACCAGAAAGTAGTCAGGACTTATTATTCCGCAACAACGATTGGAATCGATGATCTGTTCTGTCATTATGATGTTTCCCATATTGACTTCACTTTGACCTGTGAACCTATGTGTAACTGTTTGAGGTGCGGAGTGTACGATTATTGATTTAATTCTTAAATATTTTTCAGTTAAAATTAACATGGCTTTCATATCTATTTCATTATTATATTTTATAATAAATTCAATAGACTTTATTCTTTTTCTTTCCAGTAATTCCAAAATACTATGTAATTCAGAAAGGCTTAGGTAATCATAACAGCGAACCTGAACATCTCTGCATCCGACGAGTTCTAATTTAGAAAAAATCAATGCGAAATTATGATGAAAAGAGTCATTATGATCTATGATCGCATTTGTGATTATACTAGGGTTTTCCCATGTGAGTTCGATCTGGGGGAAAACTTCAGGTTCATCCGTCCAGAATCCCAAATCTCTATTTACCAAAGACTCAAAAAAGGCTACGATCTCCTCTTCGCCAATTTGGTTACTATAACTTTCCAAAATTTCTTCAATTGACAAGTCTTGAGTATTGGTCAGGATTTCCCAAAATGGGATTGTTACAAAATACATACTATCTCTCTGAAGATCACAAATCACCGCTCTTTTCACTCCTTTAACCAGCAGACAACATGCAAATAGCCTAAATACTTTACCCATTCTTTTCTTGAATTATTTTATAATCAACTATCTTTGAAATGTTCTTATAATGACCAGTTGGCTGATAAGTTTCACTTTGGTAAGCATCAACACCAACCCCATACCTTTTGGATTTCATTTTCATACTTACCGCCTTATCAAATTTCACAAGGAACAAAAACTTGAAACTTGAAGGAAGTCCAGCGAACTTTTCTTTTGCAATATTAAGATACTCCTTAATGTTCATAACTTGAGAGGTATTGAGCTATTTTTCTGTACAATGGATAGTTACATGGACCTGCGACTTGCGCGAACTGTCCAACAGGATTGACTTCTAAAAAAACATATTCATTTTTTGTTGTCACCACAATATCTATTGAACCAGTCTGCAGTGATAGTCTATCCATTAGTATTGTGAGTTTTTCCTTAATTGCTTCAGGTAAGTTAAAGGGAACTGTCCGGTTCGGTTTTTGCATGTTGTAATTGCGAAAGTCGACTGTGGTTGTTTCGTCTTGTTGAGAAAATATCGCCATGGGATAAAACTCACCATTGAGATAGAAAATTCGCAACTCATATTTTTTTTCCAGTTTTTCCTGGATTAGTGAAGGAAATATTGTCTCTGGAAGTTCATCAATAGTGGCCTCGCTGAGTTCTTCGGTGTAAAACAACATTCTCCTTCCAAACTTTTCAGCAATAAAAAGGTTGTCAATGGCCTTGGTGATAATTCCTTTATGTTTGTTTTTAAGTACCCTGATCTTACTCGTTGATGTCGTAATTAAAGTATCAGGCACCTGTATTCCGATTTCAATTGCGAGCTTAAGAACTTTCAGTTTATTCACACTGGCAGTCAAACGGCTTCCCAGCCTAATAGGGATGTCATCGAGCAAGTCGTGCATGAATTGTACCAAAACCTTATATTCCAACTCAAGATAGGATGCCAGTTTATTATTAAAAATCCTGGAGTTAAAAATATTGGTGGAAGATTGTTTCCTTAAGGGCGGGATGGATCCCCGCCGATACCAAAATGACTTAATATCTTTCGAGTTGATCTCATTACCTTTGTATTTAATTACAAATTCTGGTGTCGGTGTACTATTATCTATATTGACGCTTAGTTCTTCGGTGAAACCGTCATCAAAATTTATCCTTATATATTCGGCCTTGTAGTGTATAAGCCAATCAATGACATTTGGCGTGTTAACTTCAAAGTCATTGCTAAAAATGAGAACCATAATTTGTATCTAATTCGATATAAAAGCAAAAGGACTACTCATCAGAGCGGCCCTTTTGTTTAACTAACAACTAACACTAGCTTTCGAAGTGGAAATCCCAATCGTCACCAGCAGTGTAGCCAGTAGAGGTAACTGTTGATGAAGCTGATAAAGACTCATCAAGCCCGTTACCACCTTTAACAGTACTAGTTAAGCTCAATTTATGAGCGCTGAATTCATTAAGAGAACCTGCTTGGTTCTCATTTTGGTTTTTGTTCTTTTCCATGTTAGTGGATTTAGGTTGAGAATTGATTAATTAAAACTAATATAGCTGTTTTATTTTTTTTTCACAACACATATGTAATTAAATAAATACTTTTATGTAATAGTAAATCATTATAAAAAAACTTACTACCACAAAAGCAGCTTAACACAACACATACGCAATATATCTAATATAATTTGCAGTTCATGTATCTTAATTTTTACATAATCATACATCAAGAACAAAATAAATCATTGTTAATCAACGACAAACAACATAGTTTTTAATATCATGTTAAATAACATATAGCTACAGTTTTAGCTATCGGATCGAAATTTTGGAATTAAGATGCGCTGCAAACTTTATTTAAGAATAGGTTTACCGCAAACCCGCAAGTATACTTAGATAATAATTAATGTAATACCAACTATCATTACATTACATATTTATAAACTTTCCCTGTATATTCAATAATATTACATCGACAACTTAAACTATTACATCTTAAGTAAAATAATTAAAATAAAAATAACCACGGAACGGATTGTAAAGTCTTATTAGAAAAACAAAAGCAATATGGATAATAACTTCATGATCGTATTAATGGCCTTAGCCTTTTTAATTTTCCTTTTCAGTATTAGATACTTATATAATAAGGAGAAATTAGCCATGATTGAAAAAGGTGCAGATTATCAACCCAGAAAGAACTCTTCTTTTACAATCTATAAGATAAGTTGTTTGTTAATAGGAATTGGAATCGGGATGTTCCTGTCCTTTCTCCTCTCAGAGCTGGCTTTCCCAAATCTTAGTGACGAGCCAATTTATTTTTCTATTGTGCCCATCTGTGCTGGAATATCTCTTATTATATCTCAAAAATTAACCTTAAAGCAATAGTATATGAGAATGATGCTCTCGGTAGTATTAACTGTAATTATAAATTATGGTTTATTCGGTCAAACCAAACTTCCCTTGGAACTAAAAGGTAAAATAACATCGAATATTGGCGATCAAATTGAAGGAGCGACGGTCATGCTTTTTAGCATCGATTCGGTTTTGCAGAGAACTGCTATCTCAAATCTCCAAGGAGATTACGCGATCGCTAATATAAATCCAGGGCAATATAGGCTCCAAGTCACTCATGTGAGTTATAGCGCTATACAGACCACTATTAACTTGGATTCGACAAAAGTAAATTTCTCCATCGTTCTCAAGTCTACGGATGAAAACCATGTACTTAATGAAGTCAATATCAAAGCAAAGAAGCCATTTATCGAAAAAAAATTAAATAAGATTGTTTTAAATGTTTCCGAGAGTATCATTGCATCTAATGATAATTTATTAGATATTTTACAAAAGGCACCATCTGTTATGCTAACTCCAGACAATAAAATTGCTATTGGCGGAAGGCCTGGGGCACTGGTATTGATAGATGGTAGGGAGACCCGTCTTTCAGCGGGAGAACTGACAAACATGCTTCAAAACCTACCCAGCGCAAATATCGATAGGGTAGAAATTATTACTACTCCTCCGGCTAAGTATGAAGCGTCGGGAAGTGCAGGAATTATAAATATAATAACGAAAAAAGATAAAACTTTAGGCTTTAATAGTAACTTGACATCAGGAATTTCATATGGAGAGAACCTCAAGTACAATGCAAGCTTTTCAGGCAATTATCGATTCAAGCGTATTTTACTTTTTGGATCTTATGATTATTCTAATAATAAAAACATCTATCGGCCAGATCAAATAAGAACTTTTGATGAAAATAGCAACAAACAAATAGTATTCGACCAAAGAGGAGAAATCTTAAGCCATTCTAAAAACAACTACTTTAAAGTCGGCGCTGATTTTACAATAGATTCGAATAATGTAGTTGGATTTATTTTTAATGGCTATAACAACAGGAGTACAGGAAATGGCCTAAATACTACACTTATTGGCAGAACAACAACAGTTATTGACTCTAGCATTATAGCCAGAAGTAATACACAAAACCGCTCTGAGAATAATTCATACAACATTAATTATACATCTTTGCTTTTAAAAAAGGTTAACCTCAGCGCAAACTTTGATTATTCGAATTATCTTGGAGATGTAAATAGCTTTATTGATAATAACTTCATAGGATCATTAACAAGCCCTTATAAAATATCAAATCAGCTGCCTATAAAAATAAATATAAAATCAGCGAAATTAGATTTGACAATTCCTGTAAATAAGATTTTAACTTTAGAAACTGGTTTGAAATTAAGTAGTACCAAAACTGACAATAACTTCGTATTTAGTTCGGATGCTGGATATCAGCCTAATCAACTCATAGTAGACTCCACCAGGACAAATCACTTTATATATGATGAAAGAATAAATGCTTATTATGCCACAGGAAAAGGAACCCTGGGTAAAGTTGAATATGAATTAGGATTAAGGGCTGAGCAGACGATCTCAAAGGCTAATTCTTTAACGTTAAATTCAGTAGTTGATCGTAACTACCTTAATTTTTTTCCTACTATTTCTTTCAGCTATAGCCTATTTAAAAAAGGAAGGACCGAGGTCTCATATTCCAAGCGCATAGACAGGCCATTATATAGCGATTTGAACCCATTTATAATTTTTTATAACCAATATTCATTCGAACAGGGAAACCCCTATTTAAAACCGTCTATCTCAAATAGTTTTCAGTTATCACAAACAATTAACGACAAACTTTTTTTATCATTCGGTTATACACATACTGTAGACATACCTTCTGTAATTTACCGGAAAACTGCTGATAGTGAAGCAACAATGGTTACCACAGAAAATATTAGCTCATTAAAAAACTATAGCTTCTCAATGAGTTACCCGGTCATATCTTCCAAGACCCTCAACAGCAGGGTGAATGCGAACATTTATTACAATAAGTTTGCTGCAGTGGAACCTGCAACCAGTGCGAATTCTAAACTCACCTTTACCCTAAATTCCAGTACACAAATGAATATTTATAAGGGTTTACAGGGTGAAATAAATATAATGTACATGTCACCTGCAGCATATGGAATAATAATTACTGAGCCAATTTTTTCACTCAATCTAGGATTCAGAAAGTCTATTGGGAACAATCTTAACTTAGGGCTCTCTGCTACCGACATTTTCAATACTGTAAAGACAGCTGGAAGAATTTATAATCAAAATGTACAAATTTATATACACCAAAAAGCTGAAACTCGACAGGTAAAATTAACACTGGCCTATAAATTAGGTAAAAAGACAGTTAAGATGTCAAGGCCCAAAGGCACAGGTGTTGATGAGGAAAAAAGAAGAGTTAAAATTGGAAATTAAGATATAAACATGGCTGTCCAAGATGATCAAAGTCTTATAGGTGAAATTTTACGAGGAAACCGTGAACTGTTTGGGGTTCTGATAAAGAAATATCAAAAACTTGTTTTCACTGTAGCATACCGTATAATTAAAGATGAAGATGAATCGAAGGATGTGTCACAAGATGTTTTTATAAAAGCTTTCCAAAACTTGAAAAAGTTTAATGGCGATGCTAAATTCAGCACCTGGATTTCTACAATCGCCTTCAGGCAATCTTTTGATTACCTGAAAAAAAAACAAAAAAGGTCCTCGTCGCTGGATAATTGGAATAATTCAGACTATGATATTAACTCAGACAGCCTAATCGAAATCAAGGAGAGGAAAATATTTATCCAGAAGGCAATAGATTTACTGAAGCCGGAAGATTCTATTATTGTGACGTTGTATTATTTAGAGGAAAAATCACTAAATGAAATTTCTGAAATTACTGGCATCACGATAAATAATTTAAAAGCCAGATTGTTTAAGTCTAGAAAAATGTTAAAAGATATTTTTAAGAGGGTTGATAAAACCGAAATTAATGAGTTTTATGAAAGATGAAAATGAGCTTTGGGACTATGTCGAGGGCAAGTTCAACGTAGCCGAAAAAGAAAAAATGGATAAACTTCTTAATGCTGATAAAGATCTTTTTCGCGAGTTTACGCTTATAAAAGAGGTCCATATGGCTTTAAAGGAAGACACCATTCCTAAACTTCCAGATGATTTTTTGGATGCTACACTTGAACGCTGTCTTTCAGTACCGCTACCTGGTAAAGCAGTTCGTGCTGACAACAGGGTAATAATTAGTCTGTTTGCTTGCTTATTTTTAATTTTTATAACTGCACTGGTATATGGACTAAATTATAGTAATGTAACAATTAAACGTCCAGTATTCGAATATGGGTTTTCAAGCACAAGGATTTATATGTTGCTAATGGCAACATTCGCATTTAGCTTTTTCATAGCCATTTTGTTTGATCATCGATATTCCAAGGGAAATGTATCTATTGGTGATAGCAAGCTGACATAATATCATGAATTCTAAGCTATTTGCTTGCTGAAAGTCTAAATAGAAAAGGTAATTGGAATTGAACCATATTTAAGTACTCATGAATATATCTTCTCTTAAGGCAAGATTCGAAATCTACTGCGCCCGTATCATTCTTGGATTCTCTTTTTGATCACAACCGCAAAGTTAAATAGTGAAATGGATGTATGACGTTGAAGACTTTAATTCCGTGGCTTGCTGTCAATTATTATAATTACAACATAAGATTAGCCGTCCTCATCTTCGACGTTTTTTGCATAATAATATTCAGTGATCAAAAATTTTCCTTCAATAATGCTTGGAAATTAGCTGGAGTCAAATTAATGGTCGGTTAAACCTCTAAGACTTTTTTTTATGGCACAATCAAGGTAAAAAAATACCCCCCCCGGTAATAATCAAACATGCCATAATTTTTCGTTGTATCATTGAACTTCTCACTTATCGGTAAGGAAATCGAGTACAATTTTATTAAAAAGGTTTGGGTTTTTCAGTGGTAGATAATGATCTTCACCCGCTATGATTTCTGCGCTCGAACTTTTGATAAGCGCGTGAATCAACATGGTATGTTCGGTTTTTATCACATCAGATTCACCAGCGAGGATAAGTGTAGGCATGCTTATCCTACCCAGGTCATCTGCATTTATCTGCGGTTCCCGCAATACCAATTGAGTGAGTCGCAATTGGTTATTAGATCCTGCATCCTGAAGATTCATCAGGCTATCTCTACGTTTTTCAAACATTCGGACAATATCTTCCTTTATGGCCCTGGTGCCCGGAAAAATATTTGCGCCCATCAGTACCATTTTATCTATTTTTTCAGGGTGTTTCAAGGCAAATTCAATGGCTGTATTTCCCCCATCGCTCCAACCCAGTAAACTTGCTTTTTGGATGTGGATGGAATCCATCAACGCCTTTAAGTCATCCGCAAAAAGCCTGTAGCTATAGGCCGTTGTACTTTTATTGATGCTGTTCCCATGCCCACGGGTATCCATGGCAATCACCTGATAATGCTCAGATAGCGGTCCTATCTGATTTCTGAACGAGCTGATACTCTCGCTGTTTCCATGTAGCAGGATGAGTGGACTACCTTTTCCGTATGTCTCATAGTAGATTTCTCCGTCTGCCACCTTGATGTGCCTTCCATTGTTGTTTCCATACAATGCCATAGATATCTCCGGATCAACTTTCGTTATTTCATCCAGGTTTTCTTCTTTTTGTTCTTCTTCCTCAACTTTTTTTGTTTTCATGGTTGACACTTCTACGCCAATAAGCAAATGGGAATTGGAAACTTTTTGCCATGTCGCTTCACTTTTCATTCTGTAAAGGCTTGAGCGCAATGGATTGGGGAATGAAGGTATAAAAAATGCCTGCCTGCTCGTATCTCCGGGTAAAGACTGGAGTTCCAGGATGGACAAGGAGACCGCAATTTCTTTTCTTCCCTTTATCTCTATCTGATAAGGACGCAAATCTATGGTCTGAACCTTTGGCATTCCCTGCTCAGATGAGCCAGACACATCGAACACTACATCTTTATCCAGCAAAGAGTGATCGGGAATTCCATTTTTAATTCCGTATACATTCAATCTAAGCTTTATTCTTTTGAAATGTCTTCTGTTAATTCCGAAGGTAAGTTTCCTTAAGTAAACATCCTGGTCTATTTTAAGAATAGACGCCTGTTCACGGCCCTTTTCGTCACTAAATTTAGGTATTGTTTTGTACATCGCAGGAAAGAAAACAAGGCTAGCCGACCAGCGTCCATAGCTTTTCATTTTTCTTGACTCAGCCTTTATCTTTACCGTTTTAAGCTGCAGCGGCAGTTCTTTTAACATAATGGTCTTGTTCCCGTTTAAAAATTGCTCGAGATCCATCTTTACCGTGTGGAAACCAATTGCGGAAAAAATGAGCGAATCTGTCTTTGAGATTTCATCTTGGCGATAGCTCAGGATGTAAAGTCCTAAAGAATCAGACACAGTACCAATAGCCTTGTTTTTAATACCAATACTGACAAAAGGAACTGGCAGCCCGGTGAGTGCGTTTATAGTTTTTCCTGGTAATTCTTCGTTCTGGGCCCGAACTTTAATTGCAAAGAGAAAAAAAGAAGCGAGGATAAAAAGGACAGAAATTTTTAATGTCGAATACCGGGAAGTGATATTTTTTTGCATACTGAAGGGTGTTTCAATAAAGATGAGGTGTAGGCTGAAAAGGTTGCAAGCATATGAATTTTTAGCATATTGTATCTGGAGAGAAAACATATAACATTTCCGAATTCAGCCAAATAAGAAATAGTAAAAACTATGGGCAGGAACACGAGAAGCGACAAATAGGACAGGAGTGTCACCTGAACTGTGTCAGATTCTAAATTAATGCTCCTCTGTTATGGTTATATAGTTTTTTTTGAACATCTCTTGTATTTATCGGTTCACTTATAAGCACCATCTCTAATTAATAATCTACGTTTACAAATTGTAAACCATGTTTATTGCCAAAACCTCTAATTAAACACTAATAGTTAGCACTCTACCTAGCCTAGCTATTAGTACCAACATTAATTATCTCTATTAGTGGTTGCAAGGTATGCCTGGCAAAAATTACTTTCGCCTCATCCAACAAGGGGATGTGACAGGGTGTTTCCGTTTTCTACCGTTTGACGAATATCCATAAATTACCGTAATCGCCTTTTGTAATCTGATCCAACCGAAGCTGCTTCACATCAATATAGGAAAGGCATGATAGCAACTGAAAATAAAAATGTCACGAACGAGTTATCCTTTATTACCTTGTTAACTATCTGATTTTGTGATGAATATTTCATATTAAAATGAATTATTTTGCCACAAATTCATCAAGTATTTGTGGCACTTTATACTATCTTTTTTGGCTCAATAAAGAAAATGAAATGATGTAAAGCGATAAGTCATGGCCCATCATTGACGGGCAAAATGTTCCCTAGCAAGGTTTAATGATTTTACCCAGCTAAGATAAATGAGGAATCTAACTAACAAGAGACCGGTTTCTTTTTTTGTCAGAATAAAAAAGGTCCGACAAATGTGCCAGACCTTCTTTTTATTTTTAGAGTGTTATAATTCTATTTGAATGTTTAAACCAATTCAAATTTACTTTGTTCCAATTCAATGGATATTTTAATTTTCGCATTTAACGCTGCGAATACTTTTGCGATTAGAGAGATACTGGCATTATCATAACTCTTTTCTAATTTAGAAATTTGTGATTTGTTCACTCCTATAAGATCACCAAGCTCTTGTTGAGATAAATGGCGCTTCTTTCTTGTCTCCCTAATTAATTCCTGGATAATTTCCATATTAAGTTCCAATTCAAAGGCATCCCTTTTGGGTGTACCTACTTTACCAAGCTGTTCATCTTGATATTGATCTAATGATTTCCCCCTTTTTCGATTGTTGGGTAGACTAACAATCGAACCGTCTATGTCTATCATTTGATCGGTCGATTCTTTTCTCTTCATTTTATTTTCAATTATTATCTATATATATATTAAAGTTTTACCAACTGCCTATCTACCAAACAGGCAGTTAGTAAAAACTCTCTTTCTTCCAATGTCTAAACTCAGCTGTATTTACTCTTCAGCCTTTCTGCTCTTTCTATTTCACTAGCGGGAGTTTTATTACCCGTTTTTTGGTATCCATTAATCAATACAATCGTTGCAATCACTTTTCCTTCATATTTGCCAAAAAAAGAAAAAATCCTATACCATGTATTATTATCTGCTACCCTAAATTCCCACAGACCGGACGTGCCTGGTAGTTTTTTAAAATCGTCCTTGGTTATTATACCTTGTTCGACTTTTCTAAATCTAGTTATAAATTTTTTCCTTGTAGACTCCTTGAGCCCCCCAAGAAAAGCTTCTGCCTCATCTGTGAGTTCTAGTTCATATTTTTTCATTTGATTAATTATTTAAAGAACGTTCTCCCTTATCTGTAAAGGAAAACAAATGTAAGCAAAAGTTTCCATATAAGGAAACTTTTGCGCTAATAATTTACAATTATTTACTTTTTTTAGGTATCAAATGGATATTATTATGCTCAATAATTATCCAAATGAGTATAATATTATCCATTCGTGATCATTTCATCTTATCTAAATAGCTTCATAACTTTCACATCACCCTCTTTATTCCTTTCCAGAAGTTTCCCCTATTATGCAGACATCTCAGTATTAGTTTAAAAAAACATAAAAAGTAATACTATTAGTATCATAATTATTTATTTTTTAAACCTTTGTGTGAAATTATCTGCCTAGTGTTAATACAAATACTGGCAATTAGATTAAGATTGACAAGACAAATTACACCCGATTCCCTGTTACATTGCCAGCAATCTATCTAAAGAGCTTCATAACTTTCATATCACTAGTATCTTCTTCCTTCTTATCTCTGTCTAATAGTTTCCCCTGTAATGCAGACATCTCAGTACTAACTTTAGTATCGATCACCTTCGCATAATGTTGGGTTGTTTTCAGGCTATTGTGCCCAAGCATTTGTGATACCGTTTCAATCGGAACACCATTTGAAAGCGTAATAGTGGTTGCAAAAGTATGACGAGCCAGATGATAAGTAAGAACCTTAGTGATGGTACAAAGATCTGCGATCTCTTTGAGGTACCCATTCATCCTCTGG